>MDSY01143511.1_pt1 | contig 33374 bp, 28 predicted proteins | sample 811131 | NCBI WGS metagenome assembly MDSY01 (sample SAMN05326643, study PRJNA326480) | marine metagenome | isolation source: seawater | place: Atlantic Ocean: South West | collected 2010 | reverse complement strand
ACTAGCCCTTTCATTCCACGTTCTAAAATAAACCCTTTAATTTTATTGTCATGCGCGTCAGATTTAGCCCAAATTATGAAGACGTCAGCTATTGGTGAATTTGTAATCCAGTTTTTTGCACCTGATATTAGATATCCACCATCTACTTGTTTTGCTCGGGTTAGCATTCCACCTGGATCTGAGCCGTGATCCGGTTCAGTGAGGCCGAAGCACCCTACTAATTCGCCAGATGCTAATTTAGGTAGATATTTATTTCTTTGTTCATCATTCCCGTATGCAAAAATTGGATGCATCACCAATGATGATTGGACTGACATGGCTGAACGATACCCACTGTCAACGCGCTCTACTTCCCGAGCAACTAACCCATAAGATGTATAATTTGCGCCAACGCCACCGAATTCTTCAGGTATTGTTGACCCAAGCAAACCAAGCTCACCCATCTCATTCATAATTTCTCTATGAAATACTTCATTGCGATTGGCTTTGATGATTCTTGGCATTAACTTATCTTGGCAATAAGCGCTTGCTGTGTCGCGTATCATGCGTTCTTCTTCAGTGAGTTGAGATTCTAATAAGAATGGGTCTTCCCAATTGAAGTTTGCAGGTTTTGACCTTGCTATTTGTGGCGTGTTTGAATTCATGATATGTTCTCTTATTTTTATTTATATTGGGTGTTTTTAACAAAATAGGCAATGCGGCAATTCTGCTGGAATAAATACTTTTAAAGAGATAGCTATTCATTAATAAAATAAAATTCATGAATAACTACAACGGAAAATTAATATGAGAGTTCTTGTTACAGGTGGTGCAGGTTATATTGGTAGTCATACATGCGTTGAGCTTTTAAAATCAGGTCACGAGGTTTTTGTTGTAGATAATCTTTGTAATGGGCATGAGGCTGCAATTGAGCGAGTTCGAGATATTACTAATTGTGATTTGCAATTTATGAATTTAGATATTCGTGATTCAAATGCGTTAGATAAAGTTTTCAATGAATTTAAACCTGAAACTGTTATACATTTCGCAGGCCTTAAAGCCGTTGGGGAAAGCGTCAAGGAGCCACTAAAGTATTATAATGTAAATGTAGTGGGATCTATTTCACTATTAGAGGCAATGGACCGGGCTAACTGTATGAAAATCGTATTTTCTTCATCTGCTACTGTTTATGGCGCACCTGAGTATCTACCTTATGATGAAAAACATCCTACGTCCCCTGTGAATCCATATGGTCAAACAAAGTTCCTAGTTGAAAAATTAATACAAGATTGGATTGCAGCTAATAAAGAACGAAGAGGAACATCGTTAAGATACTTTAATCCTGTGGGGGCCCATCCATCAGGACTAATTGGTGAGGACCCTCAGGGCATTCCTAATAATCTTATGCCTTGGATTTCACAAGTAGCATCAGGGCAACGCAAATATTTAGAAATCTTTGGAAGCGACTATAGCACTAGGGATGGTACTGGAGCACGTGATTATATTCATGTTGTGGATTTAGCCGTCGCTCATATTGAGGCGTTACATTGCCAGCCAAACCTTGAGCCATTTGAAGTATTAAATATTGGCAATGGAAAGGAAACCACAGTGTTAGAACTGGTTGATAATTTTCAGCGTGCATCAGGTATTCGTATAAAATATGAATTATCCCCTCGTCGAGATGGAGATTTACCTGCCTTTTGGGCTGACGCCTCTCTCGCATTTGAAAAGTTAGGTTGGGAACCCCAACTTTCAATTATTCAGATGTGCAAAGATACTTGGCATTGGCAAAAAAATAATCCAATAGGCTATGATCAAGAAAATCACTATGATACTTAATTTAGTTATAAAGGATAAAGCTCATGCAAAAAATTAGAAAAGCAGTATTTCCTGTTGCTGGATTTGGTACACGTTTTCTTCCTGCAACAAAGGCAATGCCAAAAGAACTGCTACCAATTATTAATAAGCCTTTAATTCAATACGCTGTTGAGGAAGCTATTTCAGCTGGTATTGATACATTAATATTTATCACAGGACGTAATAAGCGTGCGATTGAGGATCACTTTGACAGTAACCCAGAACTTGAAGCTGCATTAATTTTAAAAGGTAATACAAAAAAAGCAGAAATGATAAAAACTATATTGCCTTCAGGTGTTGAATGTATTTTTGTACGCCAACCAAAGCAGCTTGGCCTTGGACATGCAATTCTATGTGCAGAACGAGCAGTTGGTGATGAGCCTTTTGCCGTTTTGCTTGCTGATGATTTTTTAACCTATGACGGCGCTGGTGTTACATCTGATTTAATTGGTGCATTTGAGAAGACTGGCAAAACACAGTTGAGCGTGATGCAAGTAGATGGGCCTGATATTTCAAAATATGGTGTTGTTAAAGTTGATAAAAATAATGGATCACCGGTAGGCCTAATTGAAAAACCTAACTTTAAGGATGCGCCTTCAAACTTGGCCAGTATTGGTCGGTATGTTTTGTGTCCAGATATTTTTAATATTTTACGCAATCTGTCAGTTGGGTCTGGGGGTGAGTTCCAACTTTCAGATGCGATTAATTTACAAGCCAAAGCTGGCGATGTAGAAATCCTTAACACGAACGCTAAACGATTTGATTGCGGTGAAGTAAAAGGATATATTGAAGCAATTAAATATACGGCAAATCGAGATAGCAATTGTTAAACATTATTGAGATATTTAATTGCAAATTGCCTGTCATCTTTTGATTAATTAGTTAGCAAATTTAATTGATCCGCTTCAACCAAAGTGCGTGTTTCCTGGCCTATAAGTTTTATTAAGATCCAAATACAGTGATTTTTGTCAATTGATTTACCTTTAGCTATAAAGTTATCAAATGGGCCACTAATAAGGCGTACAAGATCGTTTTTGAAATTTTTTGTGCAATGAATACGCCATCATGATTACATTGCGTCATTATGCATGTAATAAATTTGTTGGAAACTCAATAGGTGAAATTTATTTTCTGTCAAAGTATATTTCTATTTGAAATGATACAAACATTTATCCTGGAAATAGTGGTACTTTGTAGATATTAATTTATTAATTTTGTATTTTTTCTTTCTTCAAATGGTAAAAAATGTCTTAAAATTTTGCAGATTGAGGTTATGTTGAGCAATTTTGTGAGTATTAGGTTTAAACTGTAGTATAGCCCATAATTTAGTGTCATAAAGAAATTATTATCTTGTAGTTAAAGTGTCTTTGTTGTAAAATATACTTTAACTTAGTATTATAAATGCAATGACTTCAATGCGGGCAATAATGCTACACGCGGTAGCTATATTATGGGATAAAGTTTTTATAATAGTTTTTCATGGCGTAAATATTCTTGATGAACATAATTCGAATATGACGGCCAAAATATTCTTGAAAATAAAAATCAAATTGAATTTTTGTATGTTTTCAACAAAAATAAACCTAACTTGCCCATTAATTTAGTGAGCAAAAAGGAAGGAATAAAAATGCTTACACAGGCTATGCCTTACTTTACATCGGAAGCAGGTGCTAACATATCTGAATCTTTAAATGAGAACTGGATTACTGAAGGAGCTTTTTGTGCCAAAGCCATTGACTTATTTAAGGAAAAAACGGGTCTAAAGTACGTTTACTTTGCTCCCAATGGTACATTAGCAATATATTTAGCTTTATTAGCTTTAGATTTACCCAAAGGAAGTAAAGTACTGGTTCCAAGTTTTACATTTTATGGGTCGATAACTCCCATTATTTTTGCAGGTTTGATCCCGGTATTTGTTGATTGTGATTTGGCAACTTATCAGTCTAGTATTAAGGCTTTAGAAGCTTCTATCGATACTGATGTTAGCGCGATCATGGCTGTTGATATTTATGGTAGATCATCTCCACTCAGGCAAATTAAAGCTCTTTGTGAAAAAAATAATATCAAACTAATCGAAGATGCAGCTCAGGCTGTCGGCGTTTACGAGGGAGCAAGTCACGCAGGTACTCTTGCAGATATTTCTACATTTTCTCTTTTTGCGGATAAATCATTTTCATCAGGAGAGGGTGGGCTAATTGCGACAAATAATTCTAAAATTAGCGATAAAATTAAGTTACTAAGAAACCAAGGTAGGCCAAATAGTGGTACTTTTATCCACCCTTCATTAGGTATGAATTTTCGAGTAACAGATCTGCATGGGGGGTTGGCTTTTGAACAGTTCAGTCGATGGGACGAAATACGAAAGCAGCGTCAAGATACTTGGGTGAAATGGCAACATTATTTAAACAAATGCGATCATGTAAAAATACAAAATATAGGTAACTTGGAATCGAGTGTTCCTTTTAGATTTGCGTTCACTTCTGAACGCAAAGCTGAAATTGAAAAATTTCTCACAATGAACGATGTGATGGTGCGAGGGTTTTTTTATCCGATGCATTTACAGCCACAATTGCAAAAATTTAAAACAACTGAGTGTCCCAATACTGAATATTTAGCAAAATACGGGATATGTTTGCCACTGCACAATGGGGTATCGACTGAAATCATAGAACTTGTCAGTGAAGGGATAAACAAAATTGGATAGCATTTTGTATGACACAATGTATGCTTCTAAGGATAGAAGTGTTCTTGAAGATTTTTTAAATCCATTGTTAAATTCTGGCCTTAGCTGTTATGAAATTGGAGCTGGAACTGGTTTGATAGCAAAGCGATTTGGGTCTGGGTTTGCCAGCTATACAGCAATAGAGCCTGATGCTGAATACTATTCAGAGTTAATAAAGCGGTGTGACGGAAGTTTCTCCACTGTTCAAGGTTATATAGAAGCTGATCCAAGCAATAATTATAATTTAGGCTTATGTGTGTTTAATGTTATTAATCATATAACGCCAAATAAGCTAGGTGACTTTATTTCCAAAAATCGTAAAAAATTGACGACAGATGGCGTTTTATATTTTGATTGTTACAGACACGAAGCTGTGATGCAATCACCACCAAAATCACATAGCTTCAGATATGGTTCAAACGAAATATTTATAAAAACTGAACAAAAATGCTCTGTTCTTGAATTAAGTTACTCTATGAATGGTGTGGTATTTGATGAAATGATACTTTACATACACCAAGAAGAATTTTTGGAGAGGTGCATCAAAAAAGAATTTTCAAACTTTACCCGAACAGATTTAGCTGGCAGATATGGAGATTTTTATTTTTCTCAATATGTATGTTATGTATGAGATTTATCCTAGGTAAATAATTGAAATTTCCATTAAAATTGAATCTACAGATTAATATCTTAGAAATACTAAAACCAAAGTATACTCTGCGACTGAAAGTAATATAAATTTGATTGATTGTACTGTGGAGCCTACGTTCAAAAAAGTATAAATTTTAAAAAAGGTTAACATATATGCGTTTAAATTATTATGATAGGATATTCATTGAAATAACTTCAAATTGCTTTCAGTCAAAATTATTGTATCAGCTTTTAACTGAACAGGTGGACAGTTTTAAAATGAATATTTTTCCAAGTGAATTTAGGCACATCAATTTGATAATTGAGTTCACTCATACCACTTCCATAGAACTATATGATGGGATTATAAAGTACAAAATTTGTGCATTACAAGATGTTAACCTTCCTTTAATTTTGCAATTTTATGCTATAATTAATGACTCTCTGATTGTTCACGGTGCCGTACTAAAGTTCGAAAAAAATGCAACAATTGTAACGGGAAAGGGGGGTGTAGGAAAAACACATATCTGCTTCAAACATTTTTCTGAAACTTCCCAGAAATTTTCTGGTGATGATATTTCATTGTTGTCTGGGAAGCTGGTTTTCCCAATTATTAGACCACTGTGTATCTATCCTGAGCACTTAAATTTACAAGTATTCAATCAAAAGCTAAGTGATCTTACAAAAATATATACAATTAACTGGTTCGCTTTAAAGGTAATCAGAAAACTGAGCCTTTATTTCCTGCTATTTTTCCCTAATTTTAAAATGATATCTACACAGTTAATGAAAAGAACTACATCTAAATACTCTTTTGCCTACGTGAACCCAGAAAGTTTTGGTATGCAAACTTGCGACGTATCATTGGAAATAGATGGAATTTTTGCACTATTGAAAGAAAATAAGGATGTGCCGACCATTTCGCATAACTATGCAGATATTGTAGAAGGCACAATGTATGAGTTCGGAAGTTACGAAAATGTATTGAGTAAATTATTGAGTGCTTCTGGCTATAAGCTAGAATTTTTGGATTATGTCAAAGATAAATTATGTTCTATTTTGCCCAATTTAAAAAATCACAGTTTAGATAAAATTAAAGAATACATAAAAAATTAATAAATAAAGAAATAAAATGAAAACGTTAGTTATAGTTCCTTATTACAAGCGCTTGGGTGGAGTGGAAATGGTTATGGAGCGATACTACGAGAATACATCACGAGATATCTATTTGCTTGAGTTATATAAATTTAAGCTCTTACATTACTGTAAAAAACAAAAATCTTTTAGGAATACTAAACTAAAGTATCTTTTTAAATTGAGGTATAGTGCAATATTATCCTTTTATTGGCAATTTGGCTTGATATCGCCATTCTTGTCTCCAATCCATAAGAAATTGTATTTTTTTGTTAATAGTACCATTGGTTACACATGGCTTAAAAAGGTAGGATTTAATCTCAACTTGAAGTTTGCAAATTCTATTATTTGTGATGGTGCAGAGAGTCTTGACTTGATTTCAAATAGTTACCCAAAAATGCTTTCAAAAACTTATCGCTTCAATTTTTCACCTGATATTGAAAGACTTAAGAAAGTCTACTCTACCCATCAATCAAAAAAGCAGAAATATGTTTTTGTCTCCAGATGGTCATGTGAGAAGGGTGTTTACAACATTTCAGAGCTTGATTCCAGTGTTTTGAAAAACTTACTGATTATTACTGATAATGCTGAAGAGGCACGAAATGTTTATCCCAATTTAAATATTATTGACGGTCAAAATTATGATGAAGTACTATCCCATATAGCTAATTCTTATTATCTGATATCTCTATCTCCCAAAGAAGGTGCATCACTAGTAATGAAAGAGGCTATATTACTCAATACTGTACCTTTAATGTTATCAGAAAACCATACTTCGAATAAAATTATGAATTCTTTAAATTCGCAAAGATTAAGTTCAATAGAAAAATTGAATGTTTTTTGTGAATCTGCTGTATTCTCCTCGAAAAAGAATAAAGAGGTATTAAAGCTATTTAAAGACGAGTTACTATTAGAAAATGATTTTGTGAAGAATTTTGATGACTTATGCTGAAGGCCAAATAGTAAAGAATATATTAATACTTTTATTTTTGTGCGTTGTATACCAGTTATTTAGAACTATACTAGCTGGTGCAAATACATTAGAATACTCTTTTTCGAGTATTCGCATATTTGTAGAAATTATTATATTTCTAACAGTATTCTCCTATTTTAAAAAAACTCCTTCATACATAATTAATATAGCTATGTACTTTTTAATTTTTAATTCCATTGTAATAATATTTTCATCGTTGAGCGACTTATCATTTGGAACGCAAATTACATCGTATTTCAGGTCAATGACTGGCGAACCTCAGGAGTTATTTAGATTTAGTGGTTTAGTTGGGCACTTTCAATTACCTGCATTTCTATTTTCACTATTCTTAGTTTTCGGTCAAAAATATATAACTTATAAATTTATCTTAATTAATATTTTAGCTGGCTTATTTTTGAGTAGATCTCTCTTATTTTTCAACTTCTTAATTTTAGCTTTCAAGTATCCTAAAATCTTTTTATTAGTTTTTAGCACAATGATTATTTTTGCATTTGCGATTAATTTTTTAGGCGCATCAGATATAATCACTGTATTTTTTGAATATTTTAAAAAGCGATTGCTTATTTTCTCGGGCGGAATTGCTGCTGATTATTCAGCCAAGGACACATTATCTACATATTGGTTATTTGATTATTATAGTAATGATTTGACAAAATTAATGTTTGGCGAGCATGTAGAAAGATTTTCTTCTCGCGGTGGTAGGGATCCATACTATACTCGGTGGCTTGTGGGTGGGGGTCTTGTTGTCTTACTTTTTTTAGAAATTATAAAAATTAAACTAATTTACTTAATTACAAAGGATTCAACAATAAACTTTATTTTAGGCATCTCTCTGTTTACATTTAGTGACTTAAAAGGTGATATGACCCTTACAACTTATATCATTCCGCTACTTCTTTCTTTTATTTTTACAGGAATTCTGGATCGTGCCAAAAATTGACATTGTAATTCCAGTATTTAATGGAGGCAATTATATAAACAAATGCTTAATAAGTATTGCTAACGATATACCTGAAGAATTCAAAGGGTCACGAGTTATAATTGTTGATGATGGGTCAACGGATTCGAGTATATCCATACTTGAGTCTCTTGCTATACAACTAACTGATATTTTGGAAATAAAGATAATCAAGAACCCAAAAAATATGGGCATCACGTATTCTTTGAATAAAGGTTTTAGTGAATGTATTCATAAATATGTGTATAGAATGGACATCGACGATATTTGGATGCCTGGCAGGCTTTTAACTCAGTATAATGTACTAAAGTTTGGACAAGTAGCAATTGTTGGTGGTCAAGCCAAGTCAATGACTGGTAGAAAAAATAAAGCTTATACGCCAAAGAATGTGTCTCTTTATGATTTTTTTATCGCATCACCTTGTATTCACCCAACCTTGGCAATAAACACAAACTTGATAAAAGAATTTTTTTATAGAGCTGAGAGTCCGTTTGATGATTACTACCTTCTATGTTCAAATTTACTGCTTGGTAATAAGATTATAAACATTGAAAGCAAGTTAATTGAATATAATGATGAAAAAGTTCCATCAAGGTTATCAATAATTAAATCAGGAAATCTACATTCGAAGTTTTGGTTGATAAGAATTGAAATTCTTAAATTGATTATTTTAAGGTGCTTCTGGAGTTCTAAGTTAAGGAAGAAAAACCAATATCATCTTTTAATGCGGCTAATTGAAATCATTAAAAGACCTGAAGAAAGTAAATTTTATATGCCTCTGCAATTAGTGATTTTTTTAAATAAGACAATATCAAAGATAGCGAGGTTTTTTGCCCGTGCATAATCCTGCTCCGCTCGTTATTATTTATCCAAGTAACACCTTCACTAATTTTGAAACTAGTCGGTTAATTGTCCTCAGGCAGGTGGCGAAAGAAATTGGCCGGCCAATATTTGAAATACCTCTACTAATAAATTCAAATGATGATATTCTTGTTTGTGATAGGATCACAGAAATTTCTGCTTTAAATCCTATAATTCATATCTTGTGGATAAGATCTTCTATGCTACTAGTTAGCCAAATCAATGTTGCTAAACAGTGTAGCGAGCAAGGGATCACAGCTTATAATTATCTCTCTTTAGGAGATGAATACAATGTAGGTGACTCTGATATATTGAATAGTTTATTATTTTATGAAAAAATAATTATTTATAATAATGATAAATTTAAAAAATTGACTAATAAGACAAATGATTTCTTATTCTGGTCGCTAGCTCCAAAAACCAATAATGAGTCTTGGAAGGCAATATCAAGAAATATTGTAGCATTTGTTGGTACAGGATATAAAGTCAGAAAACAGCTCCTCAATGGCTTAGCTATACAATATCCTCATATGAAATTTATAGTTGGTGGCTCGGGATGGGGGGATTTCAAGCCATTAGAAAATATGAAAAATTTAGGCTTTTTAGATAATTCGAAGTATTCTAAAGTATTAGGTACTTCAGCATTTAATCTAATACTTAATAAAGACAACTCTCATATATTTCATAAAACCTCAAAACTAGTTGACTGCATTGAGTCTGGTTCAATTCCAATATGGGAAAAAGGTGATCAAGAATTAAATTGGGAGGGAATAAATTTGTCTTGTGAGCGTTTATACATTGATCATAATTTAGAAATTCACCCCAAAAACTTGTTTGAGCGCTTGCAGAATGACCAGATTTACTTTTCTGAATATTTAAAAGTCCTAAAACAGGAATTTGTATTTGGATCAGAATGTGAGAAACAAATTAGTAAATTTATTGAAGACCTAAACGATTGTGAAACTACCAAACCCCGTGCAGTTGACTTCTGTAGATCACTCAAAATTAAGGGGGTAAAATATTCATTTTTAAATAAAAAAAATGTAAATATACATATACCTGGAAAAAATGTAATTTGCATACCTATTCGATTAGCTGGAATAAGGTTGCCACCAAGTTTTATATCGGCGTATGTAATATTTCCAATTAATGATGTAATAGACGCAAATTCATCAAAATTGTTAATATCGGGGCTAGATTTAGCAATATTTTGGAAGAATAATAAAATTGTTAAAGGTTTTAAAGATTTTATCCTAAGGCGGTTCTACAGATGGGTATAGAAGGTTTAACTGAAATTACGTTTCCAACAAGCTTTGAAGACGATAGAGGAATATATCATGAGATAATAAATTCCTCCTTGATGCCAAAGTTTACAATTAAACAGGTGTCAATTGTAACGAATGAAAGGAATGTTGTTCGTGGCATGCATGGAGATTGGGGTACAAGTAAAATAGTGACGGTAATATCAGGAAAGGTGTTGCAAGTATGTTTAGATTGTAGACCTCAGTCGCTGTCATATGGATCTGTATACCAAAGAACAATTAGTGCTTTGGACACTATAGCTGTCTTTATTCCCAATGGTGTAGCCAATGGATTTAAAGTTCTTGAAGGCGATACAAAGTATTTATACTTACAGAATACATTCTATGGAGATTATCCTCAATTTACAGTATTTCCGTTTGTACCAGATTTGGCTGGTGTATTTGGAGATAAAAATAAATGTATCATTTCTGAGCGAGACAATAACTCCAAAAATACATTAAATAAGATAAGGAAAAAAATATGAGCCGAGCATTAATTACCGGAATAACTGGCCAGGATGGATCTTATTTAGCTGAATTTTTATTGTCGAAAGGTTATGAGGTACACGGTTTAGTGAGGCGTGCTTCCACGTTCAATACCGCTAGAATTGATCATATTTTTGAAGATGTGGACGAAAAGAAGCCTAAACTTATCACACATAATGGCGATCTTTGTGACTTTTCTTCAATTCTAAGAGTGATGGATGATGTAAAACCTGATGAAGTATATAATTTGGCGGCACAGTCTCATGTTGGATACTCATTTGACGCCCCAGAATATACCTTTGATACTAACGGCACTGGAACTGTCCGCCTTTTAGAAGCAATTAAGCAATGTGACTTAATCAACAAAACCAAATTTTATAATGCAGCTACATCTGAACTTTTTGGTGGAATTACAGGAGAGGAATTAAACGAAAATTCTATTTTTAACCCACGATCTCCATATGCTGTATCAAAGTTATCTGCTTATTGGATGACTAGACTATTTAGAGATGCCCATAAGTTGTTTGCCGTTAATGGAATATTATTTAACCACGAATCTCCAAGGCGAGGCGAGACTTTTGTTACTAGAAAAATTACTAGAGGCCTTGCAAGGCTCGTTAATGGGTTGCAAAGTTCAATTTATCTGGGAAACCTGGATTCAATAAGAGATTGGGGTCATGCCAAAGATTATATTGAGGCTCAATGGTTGATGCTTCAAAAAGAGACACCCCGAGACTATGTAATAGCATCAGGAAATTGCATCTCTGTAAGGGAATTTATTGATGTTATTCTTGATATTTTAGGGATTACAGTAAGTAAGTCGGGTCATGGCTTGGCTGAAGTATGGCGTGTGACTAAGATTGAACATGATTGGAAACTGGAAATTGGACAACCAATCATTCAAGTACATCAAAGATTTTTTCGTCCACTCGAGGTAGATCATTTGCTTGGAGATGCTTCACTTGCAAGAAGTGAGCTTGGTTGGAAGCCCAAGTATACTATTCATTCAATGGCAAAAGAAATGATTGAAAAAGACTGTCAAGCTGCCAAATTAAGCCTTAAATCTGATGGATAAAAACCTAGCCCAAATTAAATATGATTTGTGTGTTGTTGGTACTGGACCAAGTGCTTATTTTTTTATTTTATCAGTTTTAAAAAAACATCCTGAATGTAAAATCATTGTAATTGAAGCTGGAAGCAGAGCCGGCACTGAAGCAAACGATGTTCCTGTATCCTATTCTGGGTTACCTCCAAAGCTATCAAAACAATGGTTTTCTGGATATGGAGGAACATCTAATCTCTGGCATGGTGTTTTGGCCCCAATGGATCAAATAGACTTTGAAAAGCGTGAATGGGTTAGTCATTCTGGTTGGCCTATAACCTTAAAGGAGTTGGAACCATATTATTGTGAGGCATCACAACACTTGGGATTTGATTTTTATGAAACCTTTTATGCGGATATTTCAGTAAAGTTTGGAGCAGAAGCTTCTAAATTAAATCATTCTGAGAGATTGACAAAAAAAATATTCTATCAGCCAAAAAAAATCTTACGCACGCATCAAATGTTTGAGAAATTATTGCGAGAAAAAAAAATTAATATTTTGTTTGATTGTGTTGCGTTGGAGTTTCTTTGCGAAAGCCCAAATAAAAGTTCAACGGTGACTGGTTTAAAGGTTGGTAATAGCACAAAAAAAACTATAGAGACGGTAAGGTCAGGCGTTTATGTTTCTTGTGCGGGTTGTATTGGCAGTACTAGATTGATGCATAATTCAAAAAATATCTCTACTGGAATGAAAAATATTGGTAAATATTTAATGGATCACCCAATGGGTAACTTAGCAAAATTTCAGAATAAAAATCCATTGAACTTATCTATTTATTCACAGATAGCCGATAACTACGGAATGACTAAAATTGGACTTCGAATTAATGAAACATTACAATATAAAGAAAAAACATTAAATAGTTTATTTTATGTACGACCATCTTATAACTCAAGATTTAATATAAGAGAAGAGCAAGCAAAACTAGATTTGATAACAGTAAGAGCAAAGTTAAAGAAAAAAGAATTGCCAGTTTCCGAATTCTTAAATGTATTAAAACACCCATCAATATTCAAACAAATATTAGGTTATAAATTTGGCATTAATGCTCACACAAGAAATATTGATGTATTATATATAGGAGAGCAATCTCCATCAGAGGCTAGTTTTCTTTCAAAAAGCTCTTTGAGATGTAGCTGGGGCTATCCTGGAGTCAATATAAACTGGAAAATATCTGAGACAGATTCATATCAAACAGCAAGAACTTTAAAAGAAGCCGAAATGTTTTTGACTAAAAGAAATAATATGATTTTGAGAGAGAGTAGAGTCGCTGATTGGACTTCTCATATAAGCTCTGCAGCACATCTTTCAGGAACACTTAGAATGGCACAAAGATCATCATTAGGAGTTGTTGATAAAAACCTTAAGGTCTTTAGCAAAAAAAATCTTTATATTTGCGATGGTTCAGTTTTACCTACCATTGGCAATGCTAATACAACCTTAACTTTGTGCGCACTATCTTGTAGATTAGGCAAGTCAATATCGCTAGCTACAAAGCATTAAAAATCAAATAAATTTAGGTTATGATTATATTGGATATCAGGAAATGAAAAATTTAATTAAACTAATTATATTAAAATCACTTAATTGGGTTCCGATTTCGTCCCAAAAGAAATTTGAGATCATATACAAATATTCTTTGTGGAGTTCAGATGAAAGTCGATCTGGAAGAGGTTCAGAAAAAGATCGTGCTTTAAACTTTGCCAGTTCATTGAAAAATATTATCAATAATTATAATATCTCTAGCATTGTTGATGCTCCATGTGGCGATATCAATTTAATAAGTCCAATAATACAAAGTGGAGAAATTAAATATTTTGGATATGATATAGTTTCTAATCTTATTTCAAAAAATATAGAAATATATGGAAAAGAAAAAAATTCTGAGTTTCATGTTTTAGATATGACTGCCGATATACCAGCGGAGGTGGATCTCATATTATCACGAGATTTTTTGTTTCATTTATCCATTGATGATATCAGAAATGTCCTACGAAATTATATTTCTTCAGGCTCAAAATTTTTACTGGTAACTTCACATGTATTAAGTGGAGACCTAAAAGCTAATGGAGATATAAAAACAGGTGATTTTAGATTTATGGATATATTCTCTTCTCCATTCTACTTTCCAACACCCTTAGATTCATTTCATGACTATTCAGAAAAAAATTGCCACAATCGGATGTATCTTTTTAAATTACAAGATGTAGCAAAGATAAGTTTCCTCTCACATTAATGAAATGATGTTTTAATAATAACTTTATATGTAATATTAATGATATAGTAAGCACTTATTTAGATATTCGAAATAAAGCATACTAAAGCAATACTTCTATGTAAGTAAAAAGTAAAAGAGATTTTTAATTTTTAGGTAAGATGTTTGTGCTACTCAAAAATTCACTAAAATTGGTGTATAAAAAAATGATTATGTTAGGATTTTCTGTAACACTCGGTGTCAGTAAAATATTCTTAAATACGGAGGCGAATAATGCAAATTATTGATTGTATAAATTACAGTGAAGAATATGAACTGTTAAAAACAAGAATTAAATATTTGAAACAACATGTAGACTATTTCTATTTAGTAACTGGCAGCCATTATTTCACTGGGAAAAAAAAGAAAAATGATTTTACCAGAGAACTTAAATTGGCATCTGATGAAGGTGTAATGTTAAGTGTCTTAGAAGTTAATTTTACAAAAATATTCAAGTGGCATTTACTTAGGTTATTTTGGAAACGGCGCCTTCCAAAATATACGGAAGATACTCAACGTAAAATTTCAATAACTAAAATCAAGCAACATTTTTCAGAGAATGACGTGATGGTTTATTCAGATATTGATGAGTTTCCTTCCATACAAGCAGTTGGTAAGTTTAAAGCTTTATTAAAAATGTTGAATAGACCATTTAGAGTTCAATTGACTAATTTTTACTATAACTATCGGTTATTTGAAGATCGTGATTGGCTCGGGCCATATGTTTCGACTGTATCTAAGGCTAATTGGCAAGATTTAAGATTATTAGAATACACTCCATTAGAAAATAGGAGTGGATGGCATTTTTCATATATGGGAGGGGCAAATGTAATGCGAGAGAAACTAGCTACATTTGCACATCAAGATTATGCAAAACTTGCTTTTGAGGATTGGAATAAAGTTTTGTCTCATATAGATAATGGCGAAGATTTGTTTGGCAGAAGTGCTTATACTTTCAGTCATTTAAATAACTTGACTGAGGTATATGATGAAAAAATTCTTTCTCTTATCCAAAATAATGAGTACTTTTCAGTTCAGGGTATTTCTAAATGAGCTATAGTTTAATGATATCGATTAAAGAAATATTTCTCGTTTAATTAAAATGATTTTATTGAGGCATAATCTGGAATTAATAAAAATTATAATGGTTACAGGCCAAAAATTAAATGTGTAAGATTTTTTCATTTCATACCACCTTACAGGGAGTAAATAATCATCATGAGTGATAAAACATTGGCACTATTTTGTCCTTCAATAGAATGTAAATACCCATTGATAAAGTTAAAGAATGGATATGCATGCACTAATCCAACCTGCCTGCATTTCAATGAAAACGAATATTTTCAAACGGTAGAAAAAAAACCTGTAATTATTTCTGAAAAAACATGTGACACAGTATGTGACGCTAATAATATTGAAAGCTATGTGAAAAGGCCTCTTGTACGTTTTCAGGTGCTAAAAAGTTTTTTTATAGGAGAAAATCCTACAACAATAAAAAATTGCTTGAGCTTTGTTAAGGCTGTTGAAAAACTATCATCAAGTCCTAAAGTTTTGGTAATTGGGTCAGGTGAAAAAGGCTCAGGTACAGAGAAGTTGTGGGCATCCAGTAAAATTCAAATACATGGGGTGGATATTTATTCGTCAGAGTTTGTAGATGTTGTTTGTGATGCCCATTATCTTCCGTTTGAGAGTGATAGTTATGATGGAGTTTGGATACAAGCCGTGCTTGAGCATGTTGTGGAGCCATCAAAAGTTGTTGATGAAATATACCGCGTATTAAAGTTTGATGGAGTTGTTTACGCTGAGACGCCCTTCATGCAACAAGTTCATGAAGGGGCATATGATTTTACAAGGTTTACAGTTCTTGGTCATAGATATTTGTTTAAAAGGTTTGATGTAATTCAGTTAGGTGGATTGGGTGGTGCCGAAGTAGTTTTAGCTTGGTCTTTACGATACTTCATTTGGGCAATTACAAGGAGTAGAAAAATCTCTCGTTTGATTGGATTGTTTTTTGGAGTTATTATGCGACCATTTGCTGCAATAATAAGCAAAAAATCATTGTATGATGCTTCATCAGGGGTATTTTTTTTGGGTGTTAAAACATTGGACAATTGTGTAACTCATAAGGAGTTGATTAAATTATATAAAGGACAGTTTAAGTGAAGCAATTGTCCTATTCCTATTGTTAGATTAGAGATTGCGAATATTATCATAAAATATTTATATAAAATGTTTTGCATGCTAATGGACATAACTCTAAATATCTGATGCAATAAAAGAAAAATAATTCCTGAAATAATGAATCACATATATAGAAAGTTTGATGGAAAACTAATGATTGGAATTTTAGTAATATGTCGCAATTGTTGATAAAAAGAACTGCTGGAATGCCGTTGAAAATATTAGTTATCCCATTTTTATATGGAATTGTGGAAACTTTGTTATTTGCTGGGGTAATATTTTCTTTGGGAAATAATGAGATAGGAGCAAGTATAAGTAATTTTTTAAACGTAGAAAATTCTCAAATTAACAAATTAAAGTTTGTTTCAATTACAATAATTTTTTTACTTTGTGCTCGAATTTTTTACACAAAATGGATCACTAAAAAGATTTCTTTTTTTCAAGCATATCTAGAAAAAACACTTTTACATAATTACCTTGTTGATATTCGGGGAAATAATATTCGCAATGCATCAGAACTTACAAAATTAATAATGACTGATGTAACAGACTATGTATTTATGTTTCTTCAGCCTATGGTTGCCATAAGCTTAGCTCTTGGTGCGGTGTTGCCATTTGTAGCTTATATTATGATTGATAAATTTATTTATTTAATTTTGATTTTTGTATTTTTTGCTATCGTAGCAATTTTATACAAAAATTATGTTCATAAAGTAACTGTTGAGTTAGGAGAAATTATAAGAAGTTGTAAAGAAGATAAAACTCACATTATTAATGATATTTCTAATAACTATAGAACAATATTTTTCTACGGCTTTAATACAGAATATCTTCAAAATTTTGGAATATTAGCTGAGACCCAAGCTAAGAGCTACGCAACTCTGACATACATCTCAAATTTAATAAAACCATCTTTAGAATTCGTAGTACTCAGCGGTTTAGTTATATTTTTGTATGGATCAGTAAATCACAATTGGACTGACTTGGATCTTGCTATATTAGTAGGATCCATATTTAGAATAATGCCAGCTGGTTATTCTATTTTAACGAATATAAGTTATTTAGGTTATTCAACGAATGCGCGAAATCAGGTTGTAGATGGTATGTTTGGTAAAACTTCATCCCGAGTTGCTAAGCTTCAAGATTCTCATGATAAAAAATCTTTCCGACTTCCTCAAGAATTCTATATCCAAAATATTACTTCAAAATGTGTCAAGCAAAGTACGATAAAACAATTTTTGGCTACAACTTTTAAATCTTCTAAATTCTATGCTATTTTAGGAGAAAGTGGTACAGGGAAATCAACTGTAATAAATGCTTTAGCAGGCTTCTGCCAAAATATTAATATAGAAATTTATGATGTAGATATATCAAAAACAGTTTTTTTAGAAAATGGTATTTACCCCTCAAACGTAGGTTATGTGCCACAAGAAGCGGCTATTACGTCTGGTACAATACTTGAAAATATTTATCTGGATAGAAAGCTGGATGAAGAAATGCTAAATAAAGTATTGACTACCTGTCTTTTGCAGGATGTGGCTAAACGTTTGAAAGCTACTAAAATTAACCGAACCATAACATTGCTGTCAGGTGGTGAGATTCAACGTTTGGCAATTGCTCGAAGCTTATATTCAGCGCCTGACTTTTTGATATTTGATGAGGCACTCAGCGCTCTACCTATAGAGACTCAAAAGACACTTCTAAACAATATCAAAATAGAGTTTCCACAAGTTGGAATAATATCGATAATGCATAATGATGAGCTATTGGATCAATTTAGTGAGATTATTAGGGTGTGATTTTGAAGTGTAATCAGTAAGATTAATTAGACTATTTTCTGGAGCTTAAATTTATGTCAATTAGTGTGATGTTGCCAACTTTCAATCGTTTAGAAAGCCTTAAGATTGCAATTAATAGTGTGATATCGCAATCATTAGCGGTGGACGAGATTGTAGTTGCTGATGCTGGATCTAGTGATGGAACCATAGATTATTTAAAAAAACTAAAAAATAATAATACTTTAAAAATTAAATTAGTAGGTAAGTCTAAGCGCCTTGAAAACTGGCTAGATGGTATAAATAACTGTACTAACGATTATGTGTTAATATTGTGTGATGATGATATAATTCATCCATTTTTAGTTGAGAACTTCAATAGAGTCCAAAAAATAAATCCAAATGCTTCAATGTTTTGCTTTAGGCAGCAAATTGTTTATTTGAATTACGAACTACCAAAAACTTCGATAACTAAGAAATGGGATGAAGGATATTTTGTAGGTAAAAAAGCAGAGCATCAGCTAGTAGAAAATGGATTTCCAGGGTTTCCATCAATAATTATCAATAAAAATAAACTCCATTTTGACCATGCGGCTCTTAGCGTTTTTGAAGAAGCGGATTATTTGTGTGACTTATTTTTAGCGCCCCAATCTTTACTTAATGGAGGAATTGTTTTTGATAATTATATTGCATCAACTTTTTATTATCACCCAAATTCACAATCAATTGTACAGGGCCTTAGTCTCTTTTATCCTATCTGGGACAAAAAAATAACAAGATTACAATTTGAGGGTTTAATTTTACTGGAAAAGCATTTCACACGCAGGTTCCAAAAAAGGCTTTTGGCGACACTGGTTTCCACTTCATATAGAGAAGGTCGAAATGGTGTTGACTTAATGTGTACACAATTGGAAAATTACATCGATCTAATTCGTATTAAGAAGTTGCCAAGATTAATTATATTGGTTGCGCGCAACAGTTTTTTTAGGCAAATACTTAAATTATCATACTTAGTTAAGAAGTTTTTAACCTAATACCAGAAAATTTTAAGGTTTTAAAAAGTAAGAAAAAAATAGTCATATCGATTTATAATAATATTATCTCTGAAGGGTCATTTCGTGAAAATGTAATGAACTTTATAAAATCTAATTGACTTTTGGTATGTTAATTTGTTTGCCCTTCCATTATGTTTTCCTAAATTGGTATATACCTATAACATTTTTTGAGAGCCATAATGTAAAAAATTAATTTTCTTGTTTAAAATAAATGGTGACTTTTTCAATTACAATAAAAACTATTAAAATATAATATTTATAAGGTAACAGTGAGATGAAAGTAGTAATATTAGCTGGTGGATTAGGAACTCGGCTAAGTGAAGAAACGGGAAACCTTCCTAAGCCTCTTGTGGAAATTGGCGGTTATCCAATACTGTGGCATATTATGAAGCATTTTAGCCATTATGGCCATAATGATTTCATCATTTGTACAGGATATTTAGGTTACAAAATTAAAGACTACTTTAATAACTTTCTATTGAGACAAGTCGATTTAACTATCAATTTAAAGGATAAAAGTATTGATTATCATACAGATTTATCGGAACCATGGCGCATAACATTGATTAATACAGGTCCTGAAACTCAAACAGGCGGGCGGCTTAAACGTATCAGTGAGTATCTAGGTGACGATGATTTTTTCTTTACTTATGGAGATGGTGTTGCAAATGTTGACCTTGATGGATTGTTGGAATTTCATAAAGAGACAGGAAAAATTGCAACAGTTACTGCGGCAAGACCAGTAGGACGATTTGGGTCGGTTTCAATCGATAGTGATGGATCTGTATCTGAATTCACTGAGAAACAGGAAGGTCAGCGTAGCTGGATAAATGCTGGTTATTTCGTATTAAAAAAAGAGGCCCTAACTTATATTGCTGGAGATGATGTTTCCTGGGAGGAAGGGCCACTATCCGAGTTGACAATCAAAAATCAATTATCGGCATTTAAGCATGAAGGCTTTTGGCATGCCATGGATACTTTGAGAGATAAAAATAGTTTAAATAAACTATGGAATGATGGATTGGCAGAATGGAAAATTTGGTGATATCATGTCTTTTTGGATAAACAAACGTGTATTAGTAACCGGCCATACTGGATTTAAGGGGGGGTGGCTTGTTAAATTCTTGAAATTGTTGGGGGCTAATGTTTATGGGATATCTTTACCAAATGTTGATAAAGTTAGTTTTTTCAATTTATGTTCTGTTTCTTCGGACCTGATTGATGATGCACGTATTGATGTTACCGATCAAGTAAGCCTCAAGAAGAAAATATTAGAAATTAATCCTGATATCATATTTCATTTAGCTGCGCAGCCGATTGTAGGTGTTGGTTATCAGAATCCTAGGTCCACGTTTGCAACAAATGTGATGGGTGTGGTGAACTTATTAGATGTAGTGCGTAAACTAGAGAACTGTGGGGCAGTAGTAAATGTTACTACAGATAAGGTATATAACAATAAAAATTGGGATTGGCCTTACAGGGAATGTGACCAGCTAGGAGGTAATGATCCTTACTCTGCGAGTAAAGCCTGTGCTGAACTTGTTACACATTCATACCACAGTTCTTTCCTCGAAGGCCGTGGAATCGCAACAGCCCGTGCTGGAAATGTAATTGGTGGTGGAGATTTCTCAAAATACAGATTAATTCCCGATATAGTAAGATCTTTGGCGAATAAATCTCTTTTGAGGATTTATAACCCAGGATTTATAAGGCCTTGGCAGCATGTGTTAGATCCAATATTTGGCTATATTAAACTGGCAGAATTGCTTTATTCAAACCCAGTGAAATTTTCAGGTAGTTACAATTTTTCTGATGCTTCAACAGAAGTAAAAACTGTTAGTGAAGTGGTGGAAAAATTTGAAGCTTATTTTACAAATCTTCGATTAGATACCTCTAAAGGAGAGCGTCATTTTAAAGAAGAAAGTCTTTTGCTTTTGGATAATACAAAAGCAAAAAGACGGTTAAACTGGAGTTGTGCGCTAAATTTTCAAAGATCGATTGATGAAACAATCGAATGGTATAATGAATACTTAAATGGTGAGAACGTTCAGTCTCTAACAGAAATTCAAATTTCACGATACTTGGAGAATATTAAATAGATGATAATCCATGAAACAGATATAAATGGAGTGTATTTATGTGAGCAAACAAGCAAGGAAGATCACAGGGGCTTCTTTGCTAGATGGTATTGCTCAGATGAGATGAAATATCAAAATTTGAATTGTGATTGGGCTCAGATGAATAATTCTGCATCAGATCAAAAATACACACTTCGCGGCTTACATTTTCAGGTAGCACCTTCTCAAGAGGTGAAATTTATTAGATGTATTAATGGGGAGATATGGGACGTAGTTGTAGACTTAAGACCTCGATCTTCCACATTTGGGAAGTGGGCTGCGTTCAATTTGAGCAGTAAAAATAGACATTCTGTTTATGTGCCGCAAGGATGCGCACATGGTTTTCTAACCTTAACAGATAGATCTGAAATTATATATCTTGTATCAACTAAATATGACTCAGTCTCTGAACGCACACTGCTGTGGAATGATAAAACCATTGGTATAAAATGGCCATCTAAACCACACGTGATCTCAGAAAAAGACAAAGTTGGAACATCGTTTGGTGACTTAAAAGGAAATATTTTGGCGTGAGAATTTTATTAATTGTAACAGGTAGTCAAGGCTTATTGGGAAAAGCACTAGTTGAATTTGCAAAACAAAAGAATATCGATGTGATTGGTATTTCGCGACCAAACTACCAGAATACTAAAGAGATACTATATGAAAAAAGACAATTTAATTCATGCCAATTAGGTCTAGAAAAAAATAAGTTATTGAAAGACCAAAATATTAAAAAAATTATCATAAATTGTGCTTGGTCTGGTGAATCTGGGCTTACCGATGGGGGACTTAAAAAGCAGCTTGATAATTTGATTTTTTTAGAAGATTTATTTAGTTTTTCACTAGATTATGATATCCATGATATTATAAATATTGGATCTTTTGATGAACTGATTGTTGAAAGGGCTTTAGAAGTTGGTGAAACTTCATTTTCCACTAATTTTAATCATTTGGAATATGGCATCGCAAAATTAGCTTGCCGTGATATATTAAAATTTCGCTGTTATATGCATAAAATAAATCTTGTGCATGCCAAGTTGTCTATCATGGTAGATCCATATTTGAGGAAGATAAACTTTATAGAAAAAAATTTAAAATCGATTTTATTAGGTGGTGAATATGACATACCAGACAGTGAAGAGCTATATAACATATCTTCTTCAGATTATATTGCTAAACAATTAATTCAGTTTATTGAAAAAACTAAAATACCAAAAGATTTAATTCTTGGTTCTGGGCTGTGTTTGAATTTAAAAGATTATTTTGAGTCAATCAGGATGGTATTAGATGGTGAAAATGTAACTGGTTATCATAGTAATGGTAATTATCTTCATGAAACTGATTTTAACAATAATGCAAATGTAACAATTGATAAGCACAGTATGATTTTAGAGTTAATAAAAGGATTCAAAATTTGAGTAAATTGGCTTTTATTACTGGTGGTGCAGGTTTTCTTGGATCACAATTATGTAACATCCTTTTGGAAAGTAATTTTCACGTTATTTGTTTTGGTCGCACATTGCCTGAGAAGTTGAGTAATTACACAAGGAAGTTAATTCAAGGTGCAGATTACCATGCTGTTGATCTGAAAATAGACTTACAGTACGTAAAGAATATTATTTCACAAAATGTTAATTCAAAGTATGATGAGTTGTATTTTTTTAACTTAGCTTGGTCAGGCGAAGATGGCTTATCAGATCTGAATGTATCTTCTCAATTTATGAATATTATTTTTACTCAGGAATTATATGATTTATCAGACAAACTAGGGTTCGATTGTTTCATACATAGTGGAACGATGGAAGAAAAATTTGCCCAGAAATATACAAATCTGAATTTTCAAGTAGATAATTTATATAATAGGCATGTGATTTATGCATTGGCAAAACTATATTCTCGCTACAGTTTAAAATTAAATTCTAAATCAAGAACAAAAATAGTAATTAATAGCAACGCACATTTAATTGGCCCAGGTGATAAAAAAGATTCATTTTTACAACAAGTAATTATTTCGCATTTAGAAAATAAAGATGTTAACATGTCATCAGGGGAACAACTCTTTGATGTTATTCATGTTCTAGATTGTGCAAAGGCGTACCTTTTAACTGCACGTCATGGTAGAGGCATCGACGAATTCTGGATTGGTTCAAATGCTCCACGCCAGTTGTATCAATATGTAGATGACATAAATCTATTGTTTGACCGTAATGTGATTGTAAAACGAAATGCTATACCATTTAACGATGTGATATTAGATTACAGTGCATTTAAAGCTGATAAACTATATTGCTTAGGTTTTGAAAAATCATTTTCCTTTAAACAAAGTGTAAGTGAGTTAGCACAGCATCTTTCAAAGCGTGATAACTAATATAAAGTAGGAAATCGATGAACATTTATGTGGAAAAGCCACGTTGATTAATAAAAAGCCCAGTAGCTTCTAGCATTCGAAGTAAACCACATAAACGGTACTTAAAAAAATGAATACAGTTGTAATATTTACTACTCATGCGTTCTCACTATTGAACTTTAGGGGTAAATTAATAAAAGAATTAATCAGCAGGTCTCACAAGGTTCATGCCATCGCACCTGATTTTGATGAAGAAAGTCGTAATAAAATAAGATCTTTAGGTGCTATTCCTCACGATTGTCTTTTTGAAAGAACAGGATTAAACATTATTAGTGATTTAAGAGCTTGTATCCATCTTTTTAAGTTATTGAAGACAATTAAGCCTGATTGTTTGCTGAGTTATTTTATTAAACCTGTAATTTATGGCACTGTTTGTGGATTTTTAGCTGGTATAAATCTGAGGGTAGCGATGATTGAAGGATTAGGTTCCGTATTTGTTGAGGATGAGGGGACACAGAGTTTAGGTAAGAAGCTAAGATTATTTATTGTAAAGAAGATGTATAAGTTTGCATTGTATTATGCATCAAAAGTTATTTTTTTGAACCAAGATGATATATCAGAATTTGATAGATGGCGTATTTTTAAAAGTGACAAAGCTATCTTGCTTGGAGGAATAGGTGTTGATTTAGACGAATGGGTTAACAGAAAGCCGTATCAAAAGGCAATTACCTTTACACTAGCTGCCAGATTACTACGTGAAAAAGGGGTTGAAATATTTGTTGATGCTGCGAAAAAAGTAAAGGCAATACATCCAGATTGCAGATTTGTTTTGTTGGGTAAAGTTGATTTAAATCCTAGCAGCATCACCGTTAAGGAACTAAATAGCTGGGTCGATGATAAAGTTATAGAATGGCCAGGCCATGTATCGGTTATTAAATGGTTTTCGGAAACCAGTGTATTTGTACTGCCATCATATTATCGGGAGGGTATTCCGAGGAGTTCGCAAGAAGCTTTGGCAATGTGTCTACCGATAATTACAACTGATACTGTGGGTTGCAGAGAGACTGTTATAGATGGTTTTAATGGCTACTTGGTTCCTATTAAGGATGTTGATGCGTTAGTAGAAAAAATGCTAATTTTCATAAATAATCCACAATTGATTAATAAAATGGGTAAAAAAAGTAGAATAATTGCTGAAAAGTATTTTGATGAAAAAGTAAAGATAGCTCAGCAGTTAGAAATTCTTGATTGTACTTAATACAAGATAATTTTTAAAATTTATATTGCAGTAAGCAATTTCTGAAGCAAAGAAATTTATATTTGTAAGCAATAATGGTGTTTTAGTCAGTGTTGCTTACAAATTGATGTATATAGAATGCTCACTTAGCTAGTAATGAATATTCTATATGCCAATACTAAGGGATATTATTATCCTGAATATCACGAAGCAAAATTCTAAGTGGTAATATTTCTAATAACGTTCTTGAGAATGATATAATTGGGCGATCAGCAACATATACAATATCATTTGGCCTGAGTTCTGTCTTAGCTGCAACTAAAATTCTTGAAACGTTTTGAGCGTCAAGATGATAAGCATTTGATGGGTTTTGGCCTCGTAGGAGATAGACTTCTGAGCGCTTTGCCAGTAAATTATTAAATGCACCTTGTTCCGTAAAAAGTATGTCTGCGAGTGTTTCTCTTTTAGATGGATCAATGGACACCATTTGGGCATTCCCAGCCCCACTTAATGCAAATACTTGGCCCGGTTTGTATTCAAAATCTTTCACTCTTATGGTGTCGTTATTTTGGATAATTGTCTCTGACCCGCGCTGGTTAAGCACTTCCTGCAAAGTCATGCGGTATTCACGGCCATTCCTAATTAGCTCAACTATGGTTAGATTCTTATTGTTATGATTACTTGATAAATTGCTTAGCACTGCATCTTTAAGATTTAGTTGAGATTTATTGAGAGCTATAGCCTTACTGCCGTAATTTTCTGTAATTAGGAAAAATTCCTGGCTTTTATAATCAGTTATTTCAAGCTGGAAGTTTGGGACTTGTCCCAATTTTGATATGGCGCGGGTAATATCAACTTGTAGTTCAGCGAGTGACCGATTTTTAGCTTTAAAGCTACCTAGTCCTTCTATTAATATATTTCCCCTTGAACCCACAACCACTTCCATAGATGTAGTGTTTTCTTTTACCTCATTAATTTCTATATGATCTCCGTCTTGTATAATAATGTCTGGAGATGTTTGATCAAAAAATTTAGATGAAGTTATATAAAACTTTTTATTATTGCGTGTCAGTGTAATAATAGTAGTATTTTGTGAAGATGATCGCATGCCATAATTTATGGCTAATTCTTTTAGAGTGATGGGTAAATTTGTTAACTTTACTGTATTATGTCCCATTTTTTGATTTGGATTTGGAAACGTGATAAATGCCTTTTTACTATTGAAGCCATCTATTTCAAGTTGAAAGTTTGGAGCCAGCCCATTTCTAATCAAAATGTTACGAACTTCGGTTTGTAAATCATGAAGCGTTCGGTTTTCAGCTTTAATATTGCCTAGACCTAAAAGCAGAATATTGCCATTGGTACCAACAATCCCGGAAGTCTTCAGTAAACTATCGTTTTCCCGAGGTGTGCCAATATTTATATTGTTGCCAGGTGATTGAATTTTCGAAACTATGTTGTTTAAGCCGTTGGTGTCTGCGTTTAATTGGATCAGTGTTAATTTGTCTCCAACGCCAATAAGATAGTCCTTTTCTAAAAATAAAGGTGGAAATTGAGTTGCTACCTGTACAAATTCATTTATCTGCTTGAATATAAGCTTGTCTCCAATACCAAGAAGATAATCTGAAGCTGGTGACAAGGGTGGGAAAATAGAACTTATAAATTTGGCTTCGTCATACACCCTTGCCTGAGAACCAATTCCTGTAAGCATGATTTGCCTTGGATACGGGGCATTGTTCGCTTTTTTGGCATTTTCGAATGTTAAGTTTTTAATATTTATTTCAAAATCTTCTTGAACGCTTTTCGTCTCAAAGTCTTGTTTGACATCAAAAAGAGAAACAGGTTCAAGAATTTTATTGCAGCCACCTAAAAATAGTAATGATGCAATGCAACACGCTATGAGTTTAAATTTAGTCATAAAGTATTCCTTGGATTGGAAGAAGTGAACGCATTTGTGCTATTGTTGCGGTCTTGGTGTGTTTGGTTCTGGCAAGTGTTATGTGGAATACTTTTTGCCCTTCAAGTGCACTCAAAAGGTTTAACGCTATTTTATTGTCTGCACATAAAAAGACTAAATCAAACCTTGATTTAAGAGACTGTATTTTTTCAATAAAATTTCTTTGACTTAACATCTCCATTGCTTCCAAATTTTCATTTGGTTGTAATACTGATATCTGCCCTTCAGTCTCAACAATAACAAAAGACCCAACGTCAAGACCATCATCATCTATATCTAGTTTTTTCCCTTTTGTTGAGAAATCAATTATGCCAATTTTTGTATTTTCAGATTGCATATAGCTCCCAATTGATCGAGCTGCCTCACTACTTGACAATTTGGCGCGTGAAGATGTCACCACAACTTGAGTTGTAAAGTTCTTATGAACCTCTACTGCTATATCTCTAAGTATTGTGTGTGATTTTTTTTTAAGTTTTACATTTATGTCTTTTAAGCTCTTACTGCGCAAGGGCATTAGTGATTTAACGCTGGAGGCATAGCGTGCCTGCACTGCAGATATGAGAGATTTCTTTGAGTAGAACACATCACGGCTAAATGCTAACACTAATGAGAGCCCAGTACCTACAAAAAATCCTAAAATCGCCCCTAAAGCCAACATTAGAGTACGCTTTGGTTCAGATGGATATATTGAGGCCGAGGCAAATTCATAAACTTCAGTCTTATCGGGTCGGTAGCCAATTAATATGCTTTGAGCTTTAACCTGTTCAATTAATATAGTGTAAGTTGCTTCGGCAACTTTAGCATCTCTTTCTAATTTTGCATAAGTTTCTAGGGCATCACTATTACGTTTTGCGTCTATCTGAGATACATTTAATTGGGATTCTAGTCTATTTTTTCGATCAGATAATGTTTCAAGTACTGCAGTCACTGAGCTAGCGTTAGGCCAGCTCCATGAGCTTATGACTTCATTTTGTCCAAAGACACGACGGAACTCTACTTGATCAATAATGGGAAATTTTTGACGCAGGGTCATATAATCATTCTGCTCTGTAGTTTTGTTCTGTAACATTAAAGAAAGTTCGGCGACCGCATCATGTAATTCAGAAGTACGATTTAGTTGTTTACGTAATGCGTCAAGCTGTAAAGATCCAACAGTAAAACTTTCTAAGGGCAGTGCACTATTTTCTAATGCAAATGCTTTGAGTTTAGACTGCGAATTTTCTAAATCATTGAGCGCATTGGCCAATGTATTAGAAAGGTAATATAACTGTTGATCTTGTTCTGCGACTTTTTTAATTTTTTTATTAATGATAACTTCATTCATAATGGTATTTGCAATTTTGGCTGCACGCTCAGCATTTTGATGTTTGACAATAATTTTAATTGAACCGTCTTTCGTTTCATCCAATTCAATATTTTTGATATAATTTGCAACTATAGTCTGCCAAATGGCTTCTTGACCATTTGGAGTGCTTTTTTGCCAACTGATGGCACGCTTAATAAGCGATTTCCAAACTGGATCGATTGAGTTTGGATTGTATGTGTTGAAATAAGGGTCTGTTTGAAAATTTAATTTGGCATCAATTTTTTCTATAAAGATTCTGCCAGTAATTAAATCTTTATTCAATCTATTTTCGGAATTAAATTCACTAATACCAGCTAGCTGTGTTAACTTGCCGATGTCCGTCCCGCTGAATATATTTTGAGTATCACCAGATGGGTTTAATTTAAAAGTTGCAGTCGAGGTAAATTTTTTGTCAGCATTTAAAGCGTAATGGCCGCTAAATACTACACCCAATGTAATGGATATTATAATTAAGAATTTGTAGGCCCAAAAGATTAAAAATAGCTCGCGTAGATCAATTTTATCTTTTGAGTTTGAATTTAGAAAATCTTGCATTACCTATCCCGTCAGATTAAAATAAATGGTAACATATTTAAGCTAGATTAGTAAATAAAATATATAAAATTACTTACTATGTCCTACCTATAAATCTATAATATAATAGATGTTTAACGCTTAAAAATACTTACACTGATGTATATTAAACGTTTAATTGATATTACATTAAAACGTTATTGATGAATAGAGGCTAACCCCATAACCCTTTTTTATATCTGCTTTATCTAAACTGAAATTTTGATAATGAATACTTCCATTAAATCTAATGCTATTTTTATTCCAGGAAGTGCTAAGTGAATTTATCAATCCTGTCTCGTGTTTTGATGAGAGGCGATGATTTGACCAATTATTATCATTAATAACAACTGATTTTATTGAATATTCAATATTTATTGCTTGAGATATTTGGGTTCGTACATAGAGGCCTAAAGAAGTCCCCTCGGTATCGATTTCTGCTCCCATTACTTTTCCGTAATTTGTATAATCATAAGTATTATTATTATACATAGTATTGGGGCCGCAGAAGCCATGTTCTGTACTATCTACGCGGGTGTTTACTGTTTCAACTCCAACAACTGTTGGATATTTAATTTTTGTATTTGGCCATTCAATTCCGGCTAAATAGGTATAGCATGAAGGAAATAATCCCGCCTCATCTTCACCGATCATTTGTCCATAAAACCTTAATGGTATAATATTACTGGGTTTTAAATATGAAATACCAAAGCCTGCCATTTTGTTTATGTTAGAATTTGAGCCAGCATTTGTATCCAAAAACAAAGCACTGCTTAAAGCAGACATATTACTATTGTAACCTTTGCCGCCCCATTGGCTTGTTTGGATTAGTTCAAGATCCAACCCTGCTATTGGAGATAATATGGCCCGCGTGCCTAATAGCATCGATTGTGTATTAGATAGAGAACCTTCAGTGTACCCATTGAAAAATTCAAGAGACCAATTAGCTTCTGAGGGCAACCAATCTAATCCAAATTTATTATTCAATTTCATATAGATAGATTTAGAAGGGCGAGCATTATTTGACAATATAAGAGATGCGTTGTTTGAAAAAGACCAGTGTCGATCAATTGTACCAAAGCCAAACGTCGCTATTCCTTTGGTATACTGGATGTACGATCCATCAAGGTTGAATTGGCTATTCCCATCATGATTTAACCTTAGTTGTGATGATAAGTTGTTTAAATCATACCCTATACCAAATTTTGTTATTTTTTTTTGGTTAGTTGACCTCAAGCCATTCTGTATACCTAATGTTTTAATTGTATTGTAAGTTAAACTAGTATTGATGTGAATTTTTTGATCGTTTGCAATAGCTGCTTGGCTAATTGCCACAGAATAAAAAAATCCAAAAATCCAAAACTTAAACATTTTTTGTCTCATAATAAAACTAAAATTCTTTTATAATGATAATAAACATTTAGCCAGAGATTATTTAAATTGTTGAAACTATGTGAATACGAACCTCTCGTTTCTCCCTTGGGGCTAAAATAGTTTATTTGTTTCAATTTAAAGTCAATAAGTCTCATATATCCTTTTAAATCTGAACAAGAAATATATAAGTTTTATTTCATAAATTCATTATACCGTTTTGACATTTTAATTTTAGTGTTTAAATCAATGCAATTTTTGCAACCGTGAACCCACAAATTTAGAGCTTTCCCCAACAGTATTTTTCATAAAGTTCATGTCTCAGACTTATTAAAATACTTTATGATTATATCTTGCATTTCCCATACATTAATATTTTTCTCAGTTATATCATTATCTATTCCTTGAGATAAAAAAGCGTAACCAGTTGAACAATGTTCTCCATTTTTGAATGCTACAGAAATTACATGATCTAATATGAATATTTTATTATTATTTATTTCAATATAGTCAGATGTAAGAATTTTTTTACTATAGGATAGAGTAACAAATAATGATTTATCTCGAATTTCTATATCATTAAAGGCTGATATATTATTTATTCTTATACTTTCTAATACTTTAAGAGCGTCATCTCTTAAAGTGTTAGAATTAAATATAATTTCAAAATCTCTGGTCATTCTTTTATTTGCTTTAATAAAGTCTATTTCAAGCAATTTTAAAAAATTAGAATGATTTTTCAATCTATAATAATATTTTTCACCTTTGTAAGGAACTTGAGATAGGCCTGTTACGATTAAAAAATCATATCCTTTTAATGATGTTATCAAGTCTCTAATGCGATTGTTGAAGAATAATGCCCCATCCCTCATGGGGTCATAGTTTTCTGATATGTGATCTTTTGGGTTCAAATGATTACCATCATAAAACTCAGAATTGTAAAAGTAGTGATGCTGTAAGTGAGCAAAGCTATTTAAGAATAAAGTAGAAAACGCCGTTCGGCGCCTTGATGTTAAATATAGAAACATATCACAAATAAATAGATCTAAAAATAGCGCTTTATTCCATTTTTTTCCGTTAAATGCTCCAAACGCTAATTGAAAATATTCCAGATAGTTTTTGGGTTTTGCAAATTTAAATAATGCCAAGATTAAGAAAAATTTACTTTTTGATGTAATTTTTCCTTCAGAGTTGTCATTAACCACCTGTTTTAAAACACTGTGAATTTTTGAGCTCCAAAATGATCCGTCACTTTTACTATCAGTCCACGGGTCTGGAACAAAGAAATCTGGATTTATCATTCTCATATCTGCGTTCATCGGTGATATTGCGCCAACAGAGTATCCCATTTTTTCAATAGTTTCGAAAATTTGACTTCCAGAATATTTGTGAATATCACCAAGCCGAAATATTTTATGTCCGTTAAAATTTTTTCCTGTATGAACTGACACCCACTGTATCCATGGTTCTAGTAACTCATATTCAGCCTCTGATTCTGTTTTAAATTTTTTTAGGTTACAGATATTTCTTAGATGTTTAAGATCATATTTTTGTATATAATTCTCTAAAAAATCAAAATTAATTTCATTTAATTCAATCAATAATAGTTTTTTTTTCAAGTTAAATATCCTTTTGACACTGATTTATTTTATAAGATATTCTAAATAAATTTAAAAGTAATATTAAAATTTTATTTTTTCGTATAAAGTATTCTAGATTTTTATGGTAAAATATTTATATATCATAATAATACTGATTGATTTACCATAGCATCTTTACTTATATGATTAAATATTCAGCTTGAATTTATGATAGAAGCATATTTTTGAATCAAACAAGGACGTGGTATGCAAAAGAATAAAATGTCAAACACTTATAATATTTCATTAGGAACTTTTGGTTATAGAGTATTTAAGCGCATATTAGATATACTCACATGTACATTATTTTTTCCTATACTATTGTTAATATCAATTTTACTTTTATTCTTGAATATATTTTTCAACAAAGGAAAAATATATTATATTCAGAAGAGAATGGGAAAGAATTGCAAACCTTTTTACGTAATTAAATTTCGTACAATGAAAACTGAAGATACTATATCAAGAAAATATTCTGATCCATTAGAAAAAGAAAGAATTACAAAATTAGGTTATTTACTTCGGAGAACGAAAATAGATGAGTTACCTCAAATTTTAAATGTTTTAAAGGGTGAAATGAGTTTGATTGGACCAAGACCTGACTATTATGAACATGCTATTTCGTTTTTGCAATACGATCCTTTATATAAGTCAAGACATGCTATCAGACCCGGTATATCTGGTTTGTCTCAAATTCGACTGGGATATGCGGAGGGTTTGAGTGCGACAAAGAAAAAGTCTAAAATTGACGTTTACTATATAAAAAATGCAAATATAAAATTAGACCTACAAATTTTATTTGCTACAATATTAATAGTTCTGAAAGGGTTTCAAAAAAATTAATATTTAGATGTAATAAATTTTCATTTTTCTTTTTAATAATAGTTTAACTCTGAAGAAAACTACAGTTTGAAATATTTTATATAAATGCAATTATATTGTTTTTATTTTTTTAATTATATACCCAATTTGTAAATTTAAAGATAAGAGATTATTCAAATAAAATCAGGATTTATAGTAACAAAAACTAAATTAAAGTTACTATTTTATTAATTTTCTTTTAAAAATAATCCAGCCCCTATTTTATTAAAAATACCACCATCAAATTTCATAGAAATTTTTCCATCTACAGTGTCTTTATAAAATAAATGTGCTTCACCATCAATTTCAGTTGCAGGTATGATGACTTGAATATCTTTACCTTTTAGTTTTATTTTCGTTGGATGAAATTCATCAGGTGATAACATAAAGTTAATTGCAGACATTTGATTTGAAAGATTAATAAAGTCATCGCCCGTTTTGAGCTTTAAAAAGGTGTATCCATCAAAAAGTTCAGATGAAGATACATGAATATAGTATGTTGCGTCTAATTTCTTATTCGATATTGGCATTTCACCTTCTAAAATGATGTCGTAACCCATATCTGTATTTTCTATTTCAAAGTCATCTATTTCCATAAATTTTGTTAAGATACTCTCTAACGCTTCAACTTGT
>MDSY01109000.1_pt1 | contig 33381 bp, 32 predicted proteins | sample 811131 | NCBI WGS metagenome assembly MDSY01 (sample SAMN05326643, study PRJNA326480) | marine metagenome | isolation source: seawater | place: Atlantic Ocean: South West | collected 2010 | reverse complement strand
TCCTCGAATATTGATTACTTCTAAGGTTTCAAGGTTATCTGCTACAAAAGCTGGGCAGACCACAGCTATTTTCTTTTTTCCCGATCTTGGAAGCCTTTCTAACTCTACGTCAGTCCATGGCTTTATCCATCCTGGCCATAACCTGGATTGAAAAGAAACTCCCCATTCATTATTTTTTAAACCTAAGTAAGAGGAGCATAATCTAGTGGTTTCAAGTACTTGAGCTTTATAACAATGCTTTTTAGTTTCAGATTCTAATTGACAGCAATCACTTGATTTCAGGCAATGATTTTGTGTAGGGTCAGTTTTTATTAGATGTTTATTAGGAATTCCATGATAACTGAATAACAGATAATCTGTAGTTTCAGGGATATTTTTTTTTATATTTTCTGCTAAAGCCTTTATGTATCCTTCATCATTATAAAAAGATTCAACAAAATTAATTTTAAGGTTAATTTCTAACTCAATATTTAATTCTTTAATTCTATTTATAGTAGTTAGAGAAGAGGACATTGCGTAATGAGGATATAAAGGAATGGCTGTTATTTCCTTACAACCACTCTGAGAAAGTTTCTTCAAAGCCTTTGAAATAGTTGGCTTTTGATATCTCATCGCAACTTCAACAGGAAGAGATATTAAATCTTGCAGTTTCTTACCAATTTCTTTTGAATTTGTAATTATTGGAGATTCTTTTTTGGTCCAAATAGCGCTATAAGCTTTTAGAGTTTTAGAAGATCTAAAGGGAATGATAATAAGGTTAACGATAAACTTTCTTAAGAAACCAGGTAAGTGTATAACAAATTTATCATTCAAGAACTCCTTCAAGAAGCTTCTTACAGAATTTATATCTTTGTGCTCGGGAGATCCTAGGTTTATTAATAGTACACCTTTCATCTTTTTGTAAGATTTTTTACTAACTAATTCTTCTTTTGTTGTAATGCCAAAACACTAGGGGGACCAGGATAAGACCTAAAATTGAATGAAATAATCCCGTTAGGTCTTTAAAATATATTGGGCCTAAATAATAAAGTAGCAATCCTGAAGTACTTAAAAAGGTAAGAAAGATAATTAAGGAAATTCCTGATAATTTTTTCTTTTCAGGCTTCCATCCATTTGGTACATGTGCAGCCCAGAGGCCTCCCAGTCCTATAAACAAAGGTACAATTAATAAGCCATGAAGTGTTAACAGATAAGGCCTTATTGAAACTCCAGGTGAACCCATTAATTCAAATGATATCCAAATAAGACCTGTACACCATAAAAGGATAAGCGAAACAGTAAATGTATTTAATTGCCAACCTTTAATATTAAGTTTGCCTTTAGACTCTTCTTTGAAACTTATATAAAGTTTCTTAGCTTTTCTTTGAGCTTGTAGAACGTTATTTTTATCTAAAGGTTTATAATCAAGACCTATTTTTCTGCAAGTCCTTCTATTTCTGTCAATAGTCATATCTGCAAACCATTCAGATCCTGAAGGCTCTCTTAGTCCTATCTTCAGGCCTTGATCTATCTTTATTGATTTATAAAGCTTTGGCATAAACAAAATTTTGTCTCAAAATGTCTCACTTTGTCAATTCTTTATATTGATTAAAGTCTAAATGATTAATATACTGCGAACATTCTGCGGCAGCCTAACCAAAGAATTTTTTAAAAAATATGAAATTAAACCTTAAATTCTTTTTCCTCCTTTATTTCTCTTTTTTCTTACAACCTTTAATGTCTTCTGAGGTCCAAATGGATGCAGAAGAGGAAGTAGTTGTTGTGGCATCTAGAATTCCAACTATAGCTAGAGAAGTTATAGGTTCGGTCTCCTTAATTGATAATGAACAAATAGAGACCCAAATGATAGATGGTCTTGAGCAATTAGTTAGGTATATCCCAGGAGTTTCAGCTCACAAGGAAAGTCAATATGGAAGGTCTCTTACCGAAGAAGTTCATATAAGAGGTATACGCGGAGGAGGGATATTCTTAATTGACGGAATAAGAATTTCAGATTCGTATGTAGGGTATGGAAGAGATACTGTAGATACAGATCTTTTAAAAAAAGTAGAAATATTAAAAGGACCCAGTTCAGTTGAATATGGCTCTGATGGGCTAGCAGGTACAATTGCCTACTTTACAAAAAACCCTTCTGATTTAGCATCAAAAGATAACCCATACAGATCTATAAGCACCGCTTACGATAATGCTGCAAATCAGGAGAAATTTAATTTCCTATCGGCTTATGTAGGAGATAACCTGGATCTACTACTTCAGCTAGTTGATAGGAATCTCGAAGAGACAGAACTACATAGTGATTTTAATTTAAAGGCAAACCCACTGGAAGCTAATCAGCAAAGCTTATTAGCAAAAATATTATTCTCTCCTACAGAGAATTTAGAAACATCTATAGTAGTTGATGTACAAGAATGGGAAGGTGACTGGCAAATTAATTCTGATGAACGTTTTATTTACTTTCCTTCTCCTAGATCAGTTTCATCATCTATTGGGGATGATAGTGGTTCTAGAGAGAGACTTACATTAAGATTTGATAGCACTCAGAAAAACCAGCTCTATGATCAAGCTAGTTTAGTTATTTACTCTCAAGAGACTAAACAAAGTCAGATTACAACGCAAAACCAACTATCCTTTTATGGAGGCATGCGTGCAGCTCCAACACCAACTATCAGATTTAGAGATTTTGACTTTAATCAGTCTATAGAAGGTATTTCTTTAGAAGCATATAGGACCATAGGTATGCATCAAATGGTATATGGAGTGAGCTTAGATTCTACAAAAACTGAAAGACCTCGAATGTTAACTGAAATCAACTTAATTACTGGCATACCGACAAACACAGTTGATGGCGAAACTTATCCCAATAAAACTTTTCCTGATTCAGAAACAGATAGAGACGCATTATTTTTTAATGACAGAATCAGTCTATCTGATAATCAGGTTTTAAATTTGGGTTTTAGATACGAGCGATATGAATTAGAACCAAAACCTGACCAGCTATTAAAAAACGCTAATATTCTTAATTATCAAGTCACTAACAAGAAAGATAGTGACTTTTCTTTGAAAGTTGGATACTTATACGATATTAAAGATAATCTTACTGCTTATGCACAGTATGCCGAAGGCTTTAAGGCTCCAAATTATGAAAATTCTAATATAGTTTTCACTAATTATTTACTTTATTACACAGTTGTTCCAAATCCTAATTTAGACTCAGAAACAAGTAAAAGCTTTGAATTTGGTTTAAGAGGTTTTGGAGATTCTAATAATTGGGACTTAGCTTTCTATAGAAATGAAGTTAAGGGCTTTATTCGCTATGAAATTATAGGATTTTCTCAAGGGTTAGGAATATATCAATACAATAATGTAGAAAATGTAGAAATGGATGGGCTTGAATTAAGCTATAAGAAAGAATTATCAGCAAACTTGTCTTTCAAAACAGCTTTGGCTATTAGTAAAGGTGAGGAGATTGAAAAGGGTATAAGGACTCCAATGATAGAGACTGACCCAAGAGAATTAATATTAGGCTTAGATTGGAACTCTTCAAATGAAAAATTTGGATTACAGGCTTTATATTCTTTAACAAGTAAAAGTAAGGATAATTTAGATGCTGTTTGCCTTAACAATTCTTGTACTCCCAGGGTTACTACCGGTGGTTATGGAGTTATAGATATTTTTGGTTTTTATAACCCAGCTGATCATATTGAACTTAGATTAGCTATTGAGAATCTTACAGATAAAAAATACTTTCGATGGGCTTCGGTCTCACAACTACCTGAGGATGATGCAGAGCTAGATCTCTATGGACAAAGTGGAAGAGCATTATCTGCTTCTTTTAAGTATAGATTCTAGTTTTTTCCAACAGGAACTTTAAATAAGACATAGAAAAGTCCAACAAGACCTAGACAGCCTACAATCCACTTGATGGTGGGATTCTCTATTGCAAAAAAGACAGAGTAGCTAACAAAAATTATTATCATGCTAACAGCTAGAATCTTTGCTTTCTTAGGGATTCCCTTACCCTCTCTATAGTCCTTAAGGTAAGGTCCAAAGGTCTTGTTTTGAATTAACCAATCGTATAGCTTTTGAGAAGATCTTATAAAGCAAGCAGCTGCTAGGATTAAAAAAGGGGTTGTTGGCAATCCCGGAACAACCACCCCTATAGCTCCCAGTCCAACGAATAATAAGCCTAGAAATATCCACAAAAACTTTTTAAGAGGATTTTTGGTTTCTTTAGCCAAATGGACAGATGTCTTTTTATCCATAAACTAAAAATGATTTTTTATATTATTAAATATTAATTTGAAGGTAGAATTCGAATTGTAACAGAGCACTAAAAAATATTTTATTTATAAAATCAAAAAAGTTCATATGTTAAGGTTTAATTAATTAAACGGAGAGGTGGCTGAGTGGTTGAAAGCGCTCCCCTGCTAAGGGAGTATAGGGTAATCCCCTATCGAGGGTTCGAATCCCTCCCTCTCCGCCAGTGCCATGAATAGTGAATTAGCCAGAAGCTACTTTTTATCTCTACCGGGAGCAAAAGAAGATTTTCCGTTCAATAGAAAAATTCCCGTTTTTAAGATAAAGAAAAAGATGTTTGGATTCTTGAGGGTCATAGATGGAGTAGGGCAAATTAATCTTAAATGCAAACCAGAAGAAGCAATTATACTAAGAGATATATTTGTGTCCGTAATACCTGGATACCATATGAACAAGGACCACTGGAATACTGTTATTTTAGACGGGATGGTTCCTTCAGAAGAAATAGAACAAATGATAGATACATCATACTCATTAGTAATAAAGAACCTAAAAAGTTCGCTTCGTAGAGAGTTAGAGATTAAATACGGAAAAAATAACATCTACCTATGTGAGTAGATTTGACTCTCTATTTTTGATATGTAAGGTTACATGCATGAGAAAAAAAATATTTTTAACAATTTTGATCTCCTTTTCTTTTATTTTAGGCTTGGAAGCTAATACAAGATGTTCTATTGATAAACAACTTAATAAAGATACTCTAAGTAAGCTTTCTGAGTTTAGAACTCAAACCCAAGAAATATGCCTAAAATGTTCGGGGAAAAAATGTCAGCTTAAGGATTGGCCTGTTGAAAAATCTAACGACGCAGCTGTCTGTAAGTTATTGTTTTGTACGGCATCTTATGTATCGAGAGTTGTAAAAATGCCGGATGATGTCAAACCAGGGAAAAGCTTAATTTCTTTTAACTTTTTTTTAACGGATAAGGGAAGAATAAAGGGGGTTGATATAACTAATGTAAAGGGAGAAATGAATGATAGGCAGGCTTATAAGTACATTACTAGCTTTGCTAAAAAAACTAGATTTGAACCTCTAATATTAGATGGTAATGTATATCAATTATCTAATTTAAGTGGACAAGTGGTCGCTATTTCTGGCCCCCTAAGAGATTTAGAAGATAATATGCCTCATGATTCTGGTATTTGGAGAAATTAAAAAATACATATCTTAGGTTCCACAAAAGGTTTGTTTAACCTTTTCTGAATCTTCAGGAGGTGACATATATTTAATATGCTCTTTAGTTTTATCAAATGGTCTTTTAAAGACCTTCATCAGGTCATCCATTAAAGAGAAGTCTTCATTTTCTACTCCTTGTTTTATAGCCCTTTCAATTAAATGATTTCTGGGGATAACTATAGGGTTTATAGACTTGAGTATTTCTTTTGTCTTATTTAAATCTTTTCCTTGCTTAATAAGGAGTTCTTTCCATCTTTTAATCCACTGACTTATTTCCTTTTCATCCTTAAACAGACTAAGTTGATAATTTAATTTTTCGGATTCAAGTTGATCGGAGATAAACTGAAAAGTAAGCGTAAAGTCTGCTTTGTTAAGTTGCATTATCTTCAAAAGATCTTTTAGGAGGTTCTCTGAAGCCTTTTGAGAGTGATCTAGACCGATCTTCCTTATAAATTCTTTCATGATTTGTAGTTTTATATCTTCAGGGAATTTATTTATAACTTCTTGTGCCTTTTCAGTTGCTTTTTTAGAGTCAGAGTCAATCAGAGGTAGCATACAATTTGCAAAACAAGCCATATTCCATTGAGCAATAAGTGGTTGATTATTGTATGCATATCTTCCATGGGCATCAATGGAACTAAAGCAGGCATTCGGGTCGTATTCATCTATAAATGCACATGGACCATAATCAATAGTTTCTCCAGATATAGAAGTATTATCTGTATTCATAACTCCATGAACGAAACCTATAGACATCCATTTTGATACAAGTTCGATTTGTCTTTGACATACTGATTCAAGTAAAGAAAGGTAAATATTGGAAGATTTTTTTAAAGAAGGGAAAAGTCTTTCTATTGCATAGTCAGATAAAATTTTAAGATTTTCAATGTCTCCTCTGGCTATAAAATATTCAAAAGTTCCCACTCTTAAATGGCTTTTAGCTACTCTGCAAAGAATCCCTCCAGGAAGAAAGTTTTCTCGGAATACTTTTTCTCCGGTTGTTACAGCAGCAAGCGATCTAGTTGTAGGAATATTTAGATGATGCATTGCTTCGCTTACTAGATGTTCACGAATAACAGGACCAAGAGGAGATCTTCCATCTCCTTGCCTAGAAAATTTTGTTTGTCCACTACCCTTTAATTGAACATCGTAAGAAACATTATCGGAGCTGTTTAGTTCTCCTAGCAGGATCGCTCGTCCATCTCCCAATTGACTTACAAAATTTCCGTATTGATGACCGGCATACGCTTGGGCTATTGGAGAAGATCCTTGTGGAATTAAATTACCTGAAAATAGCTGAGCTAGTTCTTTCTCATTTTTTTCTGAGACCCCTAATTGCTTGCCTAAGTCTTTATTAAAGGCTATGAGTTTTGGTTTTTTAACTGGAGTGGGGTTAACCCTCTCAAAAAAGTCTGAAGGGAGTTCTGAGTAACTATTATTGAATTGCATTTGAAGATTAAAAAGCTGAACCCATAAGGGTTTCAAAGTTTTTTCTAAAAAATTTATCTTGATCTAATTCTGATAAATTTTTAGTCGCTTTTTCAAATCTTCCCATGGGATTTCTACCCCCTTCTACATGAGGATAGTCTGAAGAAAACATAAATATATCTGAGCCTGCTTCAGAAATTATCCAGTCAGTAGGTTCAGTTGGGTAGGGGGTTACCTTGACTTGTCTTGTAATATATTCACTAGGCTTAAGTTTTAATCCCTGTAACCTTTCTTCATGTCTTCGAAAAGCTTCAAAAGCAGAATCTAATTGTCGCATGAAGCCAGGAACCCAAACGGATCCTAGTTCTATAACTCCTATCATCAATTTTGGAAATCTATCTAAGACCCCATCTAAAATTAAGAGTGACAGGGCTTGCATTGGGCCATTAGAAATAGCCATATAAGATATAGATCTAAAATTCTCTTCTCCACCATGGAAATCAAGAATTTTAGGCATTCCATTGATTGAGTGAGATTTAGGCAATACTTTGTCAGCTACACCCACATGAAAAAGAATAGGAATTCTCGCTTCTTCTGCCTGAACCCAGACCTTATCTAAATCTACATGACTCGTTGAGTGGGATTTCGGACATGCCCAAGGAACAAGAAGTGCCTTTGCTCCTAAATCAATAGCTTCTTTTGCAGTTATTGGTGCTTTTTCTCTATCTGCTAAGGGAACGTAAGCTACTGGAAAGAGTCTTTTATCATTATTACAGAATGCTATCTGAGCTTTATTAGTTGCACTAGCAGTTTCATATAGAAATTCTAAATCATCTTTATGTTCTAAGGATTCTAACCAAACATTTGGACTAGTTGGGAAAACCAACTGAGATGCTACTCCAAGGTAATCAAGGGCCTTAGATCTATCCTTACTATTAAATGCTCCTAAAGCCTGATAGTTTTTACGAATCATAATTTCTTTCTCTGACTCTTCTATGTAACCTTTTCTTTTATGAATTTTTGGCATTTCTTCCAAAGATTCAAGTCCACCAACTAAGGATTTTGAAAATCTTTTTTTAAATACGTCTTGAATCTTTTTTGTTCCAAATTCTTTATACCAGTTAGGAAGTTCCATAGTATGAGAATCTGCATCATGAACTACTCTATTTGATATATAAGGCATTTTCTTACTTTCTACTTCGATTTGTAATATCAGAATAATTCTAAAAAAATAATAAGGCAATGATTAGAATTCAAGAATTGATTAAAATGAGATGAAAATATGCAAAATTTTATTTCAGAGAAATCTATTCTTAAATCTGTTAAAGGCAGTCTAGGAGGTGAGGACTATAAAGAACCTTTAACTGTATTAATAGAATCTCTTAATCATGAAGCTAATCTAAATGCTATTGGAAGAATTGCTTTAAAGTACCAAATCTCTAGCCACTTAAAGATAAGAGCTAAAATTTTTAGTTACTTGGAAGATAATGCATTTACTAAGCCTTCAAATCCAATTTTTGTCATTGGCCTTCCTAGGTCAGGAACTACTTTTTTATTCAATCTCTTAAGTCTAGATCCTAATTACAGGAGTCCTCTGATGTGGGAGATGTTCTTCCCATTTCCTTTACTGCAAAAAAAATCTATTTCTTACAAGTTACGTTTAAAGAAAGCAGACCTTTTAATATCTTTTCAAAAGAAACTGATTCCAGATTTGGATGTAGTACATCCTATTAACTCAACTGATCCTGAGGAATGCTTATTAATTACACCTTATAGTTTAAAGAGTCTTTTATATTCCTATATGGCAAATATTCCCAGTTATGAAGATTATCTGCAACAAGCTGATAAGTCTTCTGTATATTTATGGCACTCTAGGTTTCTAGGGGTTTTGGAGAGTATGGAAAAGCCTACTAACTGGTTATTAAAGGATCCAAACCATATAGCTCATCTATCAGAAATTAAATCAATTTATCCTGAAGCCCGTTTTATTAATATTCATAGAGACCCCATAGAGAGCATACCTTCAATATGCAGTCTTACAGAAAAAACTAGAAGGCCTTTTTCTCAAGATGTTGATAAGATTGTTATAGGTGAGAGGACTTTAACCTATTGGGAGAGAGCTTTAAAAAAAGGAAAAGAAGCAATAGATGATATTGATAAGAAGGATTATCTGAATCTAAGATTTAGAGATCTTGTAGCTAACCCTCTAAAACAAATGGAATTGATATATTCACATTTTGGATTAAATTTTTCAGATAACCTACAAATGGATATGACTCGCTATATAGATAAATATAAAAGTATTAAGGTAACTAAGCATAATTATAGATTGGAAGAATTTGGATTAAATGAAGATTCAGTTCAGAATGCTGTTGGTAAATACTTGGATTTTTAAGATTATAATTTTTTAATGTTAACTAGGATGTAAATGAAAATTTTAATAATGGGTCTGCCTGGTAGCGGAAAAACTTATTTGGCTCAGAGATTACAGCCCTTACTGAATGCAGCTTGGTTTAATGCTGATAAGGTAAGGGAGATGTCAAATGATTGGGATTTTAGTGAGGAAGGAAGAAAGAGACAAAGTTTAAGAATGAAGGCCTTAGCAGATTTTGAATCAAGTAATGGCAGGGTGGTTATAAGCGATTTCATCTGTCCAACTACAGAAACCAGAGAATTATTTAATCCAGATATTGTCATTTGGCTAGATACTATTAAAGAAGGGAGGTTTCCTGATACCAATACCCTTTTTGAGCCACCTAAGAAATATGATTTTAGAATTAATGAATGGAATGATAAGAATCATATAAATATAGCTGCAGATCTAAAGAAAGATGTTTGATCAAAAAAAACCCACTGTTCAGCTTCTCGGGCGCTGGCAACCTTGGCATGAAGGTCACCAGGAATTATTTAAAAGAGCAATAAAGAAAACAGGACAAGTAGCTATACAGGTTAGAGATGTAAAAGGAGTTGCGGGAGGTTTAGGTAACGATGATAATCCTTTTGATTGGGATCAAGTTTGCGAAAACATTTCTATAAGCTTGTCAAAAGATGGATATGAGAGAGGAGTTCATTACGAAATAATGCTTGTTCCTAATATTGTCAATATAACCTATGGTAGAGGAGTGGGTTATGTCTTTGAAGAAGAGGTTTTTGAAGAATCAATTGAAGAAATTAGTGCTACCAAGATCAGAAAAAAGATGAGAGATGAAGGGACTCTAAGTAACGAATGAAAGTTTGTATAAGTGAATCTACTTATGACTCATTTAAAGAAATATTTGATGAAAGATTAAATGACCATGAAATTTTTCTGTTAGATCGTCAAGGTAAATTATCTCCTAAACCAGAAAGCCTTGAGGTAGTTTTTATCTCTTATGAGATTATGTTTAAAATGCTAAAGGATGAAGATTACAGAGAAAATTTTCTAGATTCAATCAAAGGTGTTAAGTTTATCCAAGCTAGCTGGGCAGGTGTAGAAAGCGAAGCAGCTCAGGATCTCATAAAAAGATGTGACTTTTTCTCCCATGGTGGTGGTGTTCATGCAATAACTATTTCCACTTATGTGTTTGCTCAAATCCTCAGGAGAGTTAAGGACATAGACGCTCATATTATTCTTCAAAAAAACAAAGAATGGACACAAATGACTTCTGTAGGAGAATTAACTGACTTAGTCATGGGCATTGCTGGTTATGGAGGCATTGGTCAAGAGGTTGCAAGGTTAGCTAAGGCTTTTAGGATGCAGGTTCTTGCTACAAAGAGAACTCCAGCATCTTCAGAGAATTTAGACAGATTATATAAACCTTCTGATTTAAATAAAATGCTTAAAAGATGTGACTTCGTTGTGAATTGCTTACCAGTAACTCCTGAAACGCTTAAAATTTTTTCCAAAGAACAATTTCAAATCATGAAACCTTCAGCCATGTTCATTAATGTAGGTAGAGGGCAGACGGTAAATGAAGAAGATCTTCATGGTGCACTTAAATCAGGGGAGATTGATTGCGCTGCTTTAGACGTTACAGATCCAGAACCTCTAAATGAATCTTCTCCTTTATGGGGCTTAACTAATTGTTTTATAACTCCTCATGATTCTGCTTGGGGACCCAAGGCCACTATTAGGGCTGTAGATTTATTCTTACAGAATTTTCAAAGATATGAAAAAGGAGAGAAACTCCATAATTTGGTTTAAAAAAAAGGCTGTTTAACAGCCTTTTTTTATAGTCTTAGGATTCGTATCCTACTACGGCTTTAGTTTCTAGGAACTCTTCAAATCCAAATGGGCCCCATTCTTTCCCATTCCCAGATTGTTTATATCCTCCAAAAGGAGCTGTAAAATCTGCTTGAGCGCCGTTTATGGAGACACTTCCAGCTCTTATCCTATTTGCTATTTTTTTCGCTCTTTCCGTATCACTAGAAGAAACATATCCATATAAGCCATAGTCTGTGTCATTAGCAATTTTTATAGCTTCATCTTCATCTTTATAGGGCAAAATAGAAAGTACTGGTCCAAAGATCTCTTCTCTTGCAATTGTCATATCATTGTTTACATTTGCGAAGACAGTTGGTCTAACATAATAGCCTGCATTAAGACCGTCTGGTTTTCCTGGTCCTCCAGTTACAAGTTCTGCTCCTTCTTCTATTCCTTTTTCGATTAGTCCTTGAATCTTATTGAATTGAAGTTCACTAACTACAGGACCTATGGAAGTGTCCTCACCAAAAGGATCACCTACTTTAGTATTCTCTGCAGTTTTCTTTGCAATTTCTTTAGCTTCATCTTGTCTACCTTCAGGAACTAACATTCTCGTTGGAGCATTACAAGACTGCCCGCTATTATTAAAACAATGGCGAGCTCCACCTTCTATAGCACTTTGAAAGTCTGCATCATCCAAGATGATATTAGCGGATTTTCCACCAAGCTCTTGAGCAACTCTTTTAACTGTATCAGCAGCTCCTTTAGCAACACTAATCCCAGCTCTTGTTGAACCTGTAAAGGACATCATGTCAATTCCAGGATGAGAAGACATAGCCTCTCCAACAGTAGGCCCATCACCATTTATCATGTTGAAAACACCTGCAGGAACGCCCGCTTCATCTAGGACTTCAGCAAATAAAATAGCATTCATTGGGGCTATTTCAGTTGGTTTAAGAACCATGGTGCAGCCAGCTGCAAGAGCAGGAGCAACTTTGCATGAAATTTGATTAATTGGCCAATTCCAAGGGGTTATCATTCCAACAACTCCTATAGGCTCTTTTCTTATTACAGTCCTACCTTTCGTTTCTTCCCATTCGAAGCCCTGTAATATCTCTATAGCTTGAGTCAGGTGACCTAAGCCAGTTGCAGCTTGCGCGGCTTTTGAAAGAGATAGTGGGGCGCCCATTTCTTGAGAAATAGTTTCTGCAATTTCATCATACCTAGATTGATAAATTTCTACTATCTTTCCTAAGAGCCCTAATCTTTCTTCTACTGTTGTTTGACTAAAGGAAGTAAAGGCCTCCTGGGCAGCAGAAACTGCTTTATCAACATCTTTCGCTGAACCTAGTGCAATTTGTCCAATTACTTCTTCATTTGAAGGGTTTATAACATCAAAAGAATTTACACCTTCTTCTGGGTCTACCCATTCTCCATTAATATAGAATTGATGGTAAGTTTTCATAACTCATCCTCCTTAAATAATTTATTTAGTTAAGTATATCTGCCTTGTTTTACTATGTCTCTATTTTAAGTGTAAAACTTTAGCCTTAAGCTGAGGTTGGATTCTTTCTGCCCACAAACATAGATATTTTCTTGTTTCTCTGGGGTCTACGATCTCATGTACAGAGAAACTCTCTGCTCGTGGGAAAGGACTTTGATGTTTTGCCATGCTTTCTTCTATTTCCTTTCTTTTAGCTTCTGGATTTTGTGCTTCAGAGATCTCTTTTTTAAAAGCCACTGCAACTCCACCCTCTAAAGGTAGTGGTCCCGATTCAGCTGAAGGCCAAGCCAAAACATAGCCTTCTGGTCCGTAGTGAGCCGCTGCTGCAACACCAAAAGATTTTCTAATCATTACTGTCGACCAAGGAACTTCAGATTCACTAACTGTTAATACTGCTTCGGCTCCATGAAGAATGGTAGCTTGCGCTTCTGCTTCAGGCCCAATAAGGAAACCTGGTTCATCTACTAGGCTAACAATTGGGATATGAAAGGTATCACATAGCTTAACAAATCTAGTTGTCTTTTTTGCTCCATCAGCAGACATTGATCCTGCATAAAAGTTTGAATCATTTCCAAGAATCCCTACAGGGAAGCCATTTAACCTAGCAAATCCAGTAATAATGCCCTTACCAAAATATTTGGTTATTTCAAAAAAAGAGTCTTTATCAGAAATCATCCTGACAATGTCCCTCATCTCATATGACCTTTGTCTTTCTTTAGGAATGATTGATAAGAGCTGCTCTTCTCTCCTATCTACAGGGTCATCAGTTTCTACCCTTTCATTTAATTCATAAATACTCTGAGGCATGAACGAAAGAAATTTCTTTATCTGATTGAATGCATCCTCTTCCGATTCTGCAATATTATCAGTAACTCCATTAAATCCATGAATTTGTGAACCTCCTAATTCTTCTTTTGAAATATCTATTCCAAAGGCTCTTTCTACAACAGCTGGCCCGGCAACTAGAATTTGAGAAGTTTTTTTGGTCATTATTCTAAAATGGGAAGCTACAAACCTTGCAGCTGGTAAACCTGCTACTGGACCTAGTGCAGCAGAAACAACAGGAATTTCCTTCAAAGTATCAGCTATAGATTTAAATCTTGATCTAGAAAATACAGGATCGCCTCCATAACCTTTATTTTTAGACTTTGAAGGACCTGCTACGGATCCTCCTCCGCCCTCATGAAGACGAATTAAAGGCATTTTATAATTTAGAGCCAGGTCCTCTGTGTAGACACTTTTTCTTAAACCGGCCGGATTTGGGGAGCCTCCCTTAACGGTAAAATCTTCTCCCCCAATAACAACTTGCCTCTGATTAATTTTTGCAAAGCCCAGGATAAAGTTTGCTGGCGTTAAAGATTTAACTTCTCCGTCTTCATTTATTTCTGTCCCACCTGCAATTTCGCCTTGTTCCTCAAAGGACCCTTTATCTACTAGCTTTGTTATCCTTTCTCTTAGAGTCAATCTTCCTTTTGCATGCTGAAGGGCAACAGCTTTGGAACCTCCTTGTTTCTTAGCAAGTCCCTTTCTAATCTTTATTTGATCTGTTTCTTTTTTCCAATTCATTTTTTTGGTGCCCCGTACAGGATTTGAACCTATGGCCTCTGGATTAGGAATCCAGCGCTCTATCCGACTGAGCTAACGGGGCCAATAACATATTCTAATACATTCTCATGGTTTAAAGTCTAGCCTCTCGACTACAATTTAGTAGGGTTTTCTATACCTGAATAAACCTCTTTTGGGTTAAACTTTTTTTCTTTTTCTATGAACTTCAGCTCAATCGCCTCTTCTTTAATTTTATCTATTGACCTGTAGAAGCAGGAGTTATAGCCAACATGACAACTAGCTCCTATTCCCTCTACTTCTACTTTGAGCCATATTGCATCTTGATCATCATCAATAAGCACCTCTTTAACTTTATGTACCATTCCACTGGTTTGTCCTTTTTTCCAAAGTTGTTTTCTACTTCTACTCCAGTAGTGACCTTCATTGGTCAATAATGTTTTTTCTAATGCTTTTCTATTCATATAGCCATGCATAAGCAATATGCCGCTATAAAAATCTGTAATGACAACAGGTATTAATCCTTCTTTATTAAACTTTGGTGCCAGGAAGTCTCCTTCTTCAACAAAGTCTACCGATTCTCTGTTTGAAAATTTTATTGTTTCCAATTTTTATCCCTTAATATTTAAGCAGCATTGTAAAGTAAATATTAAATATCTGTAATATAAAACTGTACCTTTATATGTACCTTACATTTAGACAAGATACATATTTTGCTAAAATATATAACAATACCTATAACTCAAAAGAGAAGACGTTTGTTAAAGATAGAAGATATATCTTGTGTAAGATCTAATAATTTATTGTTTAGTAATTTATCCTTTGGTCTAGAAAAAGGTGAAAACCTAGAGGTAATTGGATCCAATGGATCAGGAAAGACCTCTCTTCTTAGATGTATTTTGGGTTTGGTTGAGAGAGATAATGGAAATATCTTTTGGAAAGAAGAAAAGATAGAAAAAGTAAGAAATATTTTTGTAAAATCAGTCTTCTATCAAGGTCATCAACTATCTCTGAAGAATACTTTTTCAGTTTTAGAGAATCTTAAATTTTCTCATTCAGCTTTCAACTTAAGTGAAAAAGAAATTTTGAATAGCCTCACAATTACAGGTCTTAAAGACCTAGCTTCAATGCCTTCATCTGACTTATCAATGGGTCAATTGAAGAAGCTTGCTATTTCTAAGTGGTTGTTGAGAGATTATGAACTTTATTTGATAGATGAGCCCTTTACTTCATTGGATGAAGAAGGTTCTAATCTTGTTGTAGAGGTAATCAATGAACTAAATTCTAGAGGTTGTTCTTTTCTATTTACTAGTCATCTTTCTTCTAAAGTCAATTCTAAAGAAATATTACTGGATGATTTTTCATGAATAATCAAAGTTCATTATCGCTGTGGTTTATGCTTGTATTCAAAAGAGATCTAATTCTTTCTTTTAAAAAGAAGTCTAGTTTTTTAATACCTTTTATTTTTTTTCTCATTGTTATAAGCCTATTCCCTTTAGCATTAGGTTCAGAAAATAAACTTTTAAGTTCTATTTCTTCAGGAATTATATGGGTAGCAGCTTTGTTGGCTTCTCTTTTAGCAATAGAGAGTATATTTAATGAAGATTACAGAGATGGCACTTTAGATCAATTTATGTTGAGCGGAGAACCGCTTTTCATTTTAGTATTTGCTAAAGTTTTCGCTCACTGGTTAATATCAGGTGCTCCTTTGTTATTTGCTTCTGTTATTAGTACTTTTTTTCTTTTCTTACCTGAAGGTCTTTTTTATCCTCTTTTGATAAGTCTTTTATTAGGAACTTTTCTTTTAAGTCTATTAGGGGCTTTAGGAGCTGCTCTAGCCATAGGAAAAACAGCAATACTTAGCTCCATAATTGTAATTCCACTTTCAATCCCTGTTTTAATATTTGGCATATCTATTATTAATGCTGTGTTGAATGGCCAACAATTTATTTCCTTTATTTATTTTCTTTGTGCAATGCTTGCTGTAGGAATACCTGGACTTTGTTTAGCTACTGTAGAAGCAATTAAAATTAATTATGATTAAACTAAATAGAATAAAAAGATGGTTTATAGAAATGGGCTCTCCACCTCATTTTTTTACATGGTCATCTAAAGTTCTTCCATGGCTTTACCCTTTCTCTTTCTTAGTTTTATTGTGCGGAATAGTTTGGGGAGTTTTTATAGCCCCTACTGATTATAAACAAGGAGATATTTATCGAATTATATTTATTCATGTCCCTTCAGCTATTTTAGCTCAGTCTATTTACATAATGATGTCTGTCTTTGGAGCTATATGCTTGATCTGGAGGGCTAAGTTAGCTGGAATGTTTTTAAGATCTGCTGCTGTTTTAGGAGGAAGTTTTACCTTAGTTGCTCTTGTTAGTGGGTCTATTTGGGGCAAACCAACTTGGGGCACTTGGTGGGTTTGGGATGCAAGGCTTACTTCTACTTTAATATTATTTTTTCTTTATGCCGGGATTATAAGTTTATATTCTTCAATAGATAATAAACAAAAAGGGGATAGGGCGGCTTCTTTAATTTCAATAGTTGGAGTTGTAATCGTCCCTATTATTAAGAAGTCAGTAGACTGGTGGCAAACACTTCATCAGTCCTCAACTTTTACTTTAACATCTGCTCCTTCTATGACTGCGGATATGTACTTGCCCCTTCTAGTATGTGTTTTAGGGTTTTATTTAGTCTTTTTTTCGATCTTATTCAATAAAATACGAGTTGAAATCTTAATAAGAGAAAGAAATACTTCATGGGTAAAAAGCTATTTTTTGGAAAAGGAAGATGGAAATAATATCTGAATTAATCTTTATGGATGGAAAAGGCGCTTATGTATGGTCTGTACTTATAATATTTTTTGTTATTTTATTTATAAATATTCATTTACCACGCAAAGAGTTAAGAAAATTAAAGTATTTAAAATCTAAGGATACTTAAGGAAGATATATTGCATCCTTTAAGAAAACAAAGACTTTACATAATTCTATCCATAGTTTTTGGCACTTCTCTGGCTGTGTATTTAGTAATAAAAGGTTTATCAGAGAGTGTAGACTTATTTTATTCTCCTTCTCAACTCCAAAATGAAGAAATAGCTATTAATCAGAAAGTAAGAGTTGGCGGGATGGTAAAAAGCGGTTCTATAAATAAAGATAAGAATACTTTAAAGATTTCTTTTGTAATAACAGATTTTGAAAAAGATTTATTAATAGAATATCGAGGTATTCTTCCAGACCTATTTTCAGAGGATGCGGGTGTGGTCTTGAAAGGTTCTTTAAATGAAAAAGGGGTTTTTGTAGCTAATGAAGTGCTTGCTAAACATGACGAAAATTATATGCCCCCAGAAGTGGCCAAAACTTTAAAACAGAAAAGATGATTGCAGAAATTGGTCACATTTTCTTAATTGCAGCTCTGGTAATTAGTTCCTTCGCTGGATTCCTTCCTTTATGGGGTTTGATAACGAAGGACTATTCAATTTATAGGGCCATAGGTAAGTTAACTTCTATGGTTTTTTTTCTTGTTCTTTTTTCTTTTTTATCTTTAATTTATTGTTTTTTAGTTGATGACTTCTCTGTGGCTTATGTAGCTAACAATTCAAATCAACTCTTGCCAATTTATTATAAGCTCACAGCTACTTGGGGTGCTCACGAAGGCTCTTTGTTACTTTGGATTTTAAGTCTTTCTTTATGGGCCATATTTTACTTTTGGTTGAATAGAGGTAAGGATCAAGAATTTTTAGCTTTAACTCTGGCAGTACTTAATCAAATAATATTTGCTTTTATTGCTTTCACCTTATTTACCTCTAATCCCTTTGATAGGATACTTCCTATAATTCCAATAGAAGGCTCCGATCTTAATCCTTTATTGCAAGATTTTGCTTTCACTATTCATCCCCCTCTACTCTATCTAGGATATTCTGGTTTAGCTGTTCCATTTGCTCTTTCAGTTTCTGCCCTTTTATCAAATAAAATTGATTCTTTATGGGCAAAAGATTCCAGACCTTGGGCTCTACTCTCTAGTAGCTTTTTAACTTTAGGTATAGGTTTAGGAAGTTGGTGGGCTTATTACGAGCTGGGTTGGGGTGGTTGGTGGTTTTGGGATCCTGTAGAAAATGCAGCTTTTGTTCCTTGGTTGATCTCTATAGCCCTTTTTCATTCACTAATAGCTACCGAAAAAAGAGGTATCTATAAGAATTGGTCTATTTTGCTAAGTATCTTGGCTTTTTCAGCATCAATTTTGGGTACTTTTCTAGTTAGATCTGGAATACTAACATCTGTTCATTCGTTCGCTTTAGATCCAGAAAGAGGCGTTTTTATCTTGGGGATATTTGCCTATTTCGTTCTTGGCTCTTTAACGGTTTTTGCGTTAAATAATAACAAACTGCCCGGAAGGAGCACTTATACAATTTCTTCTAAAGAGTTCGGATTTCTGCTGAATAATGTTTTGTTAGTTCTCCTGGCTTTTTCAATAATGTTTGGAACTCTTTTTCCATTAATATATGAAGCTTTGTATGAGGGAAAGCAGATTTCCGTAGGAGCACCATATTATGAAGTATTAATCTTACCTTTTGCTGTAGGTACGAGTTTATTACAAGGCATAGGTTTATACCTTGGATGGAATTCAACTAAAGATCTTAGCTTCTTGAAAAGAATTTCTATTGAGAGTGCCTGTTTAGCTATAATAATTTGTCTTTTAGTATTCTTCATTTTTGAGAAGATTACTTGGGGCACTTTGTTAGCTATTGTGTTATTTAGCTGGTTAGTTTCTGGAAACTTTCTACATTTATTCTTAGGTTCAAAAAACATTGCTAGCTTCAATAATATTATTTTTAGAAGAATAGGTTTGATTTCAGGGCATTTAGGGACTGCTTTTATGATCTTAGGTGTTGGTATAGTCACAAGTTTCTCGTTAGAGAAAGAGGTACTGCTATCTAAAGGTGAATCTTATCAGTTAGGGGAAAAGACTTTTTCTTTTAAAGAAATTAACAAATCTAAGAGATTAAATTATTCATATAAATCAGCCCTAATTGAAATAGAGGGAAACGGCTCAAAAGATAAAGTGACTCCAGAAAAGAGAACTTATCTTTCTTCAAATCAAGTTATGACAGAGGCTGGAATACGACCTGGTATTTTAGAAGATTATTATGTAACTCTAGGCGAAAATATTGACGGAGATAAGTGGTCTTTTAAATTACAAATAAAGCCTTTCATAAGATGGATATGGTTCGGTGCTCTTTTAATTGCTTTTGGAACATTAATATCAGGCTATAGGTTGGCAAAAGAAAAATGAAACAAGCGATTAAATACTTACCATTATTATTTTTTTTGATATTAACCATAACTCTATTTCAATTTTTAGATAAGAAGGACGACGGTCAGCTCCCTTCTGCCTTGTTAGACAAGCAATTTCCTAGCTTCTATCTTCCAAAACTTGAAAGTGAGGAACTGGTTTCACAGAAAGATTTCATAAAATCACCATATCTACTTAATGTTTGGGCTACTTGGTGTATAGCCTGTAGAGTTGAACATCCTTTTTTAATGTTTCTCAAAGAGAAATCAGAAATAGCTATTTATGGTTTAAATTACAAAGAGATAGGAAAACTTGAAAAGGACGGAAAGGAAGTTGCAATGGAGTTATTGAAAGAAATAGGAAGCCCTTATGAATTTAGTGTCTTTGATGAAGAAGGAAAGCTTGCTATGGATTTGGGTGTATATGGAGCTCCTGAAACTTTTCTGGTTGATAAAGAGGGTGTTATAAGAATAAGGCATGTAGGAGTTCTTAGTCCTGAAGTTTGGAAAGAAAAGTTTGAAAAAGTTTTAAGAGAATTGAATGACTAAAAGTTTCTTTTTATTTCTAGTGCTTTTTGCACTACCTCACTTTCTAGAATCTGAAGAGATTGCAGATGTTCACTCCTTAGAATCTATGGAGGATCAAAATAGATTCAATTCTTTATTGCTAATATATAGGTGCCCTAAATGTCAGAGTTCAAGCCTTTCTGGTTCAGACGCTCCAATTGCAAAAGATTTGAAAGGCGAAATTAAAAGACTGATTGAGGAAGGTAAAGATGATAAAGAAATAGATAATTTTTTAAGGCAAAGATATGGAGACTATATCTCTTATAAACCTCCATTTAGAAGCAATACATTGGTTCTTTGGTTGGCACCTTTTCTTCTTCTTTTAGGAATTCTATTTATGGCAATTATGTGGAATATAAAAAAAAGAGATCAAAAATCTGACTTAGAAGCTGAAAAGGTAATAGAAGCGATAGAAAGAACAAGGCTTAAAGGTATTTTAGAAGAAGAGAGCAGATGACATACATTTTATTAACAATATCATGCATAACTATAATTTTTTATTTATTTATTTCTGGGTATATCAGAAGAAATTTAGAATTTGACAGAAGACAGGAAAACATAAATATCTTTAAAAAAGAAAAAAGTCATTTAAAAGCAGATGATTCATTAAGCAAAGAACTCCTTGATCTTCTGATAAAAGAAAGAGAACAATCTTTGTTGCAAGATCTACCTAAAGAAAAGGTAGTAAATTCTCTTTCTGATAATAAAAACCTTTCAGGTTCGTTCTTATTAGCTATATTTTTGATTATTTCAATGTCTATGATTTACTTTCAACCTATTGGCTTAGGTTCCATAGATAAATTTGAGACACATAAAGAACTTTATGCTTTCTTAGATGGTGATATCAATCATAGAGCTTTAAAAAGGAAAGAATTTATTATTGAAGTTGAAAATTTATTAGACAAAAAGCTTTTATCTGCCTCAGAAGTTTATTTTTTATCTAGAAAATTTAGAGATATTAAGGAGTTTGATTTTTCTGCTGTTTTATTAGGAGAGTTAGTTATTGAATATAAAAACGAAATTCCTTCGAATGTATATGGAGAGTATGCTCAATCAGTATTCTTTAAAGAAAAAGAACAGTTTTCAGAGGAAACAATAAAGGCTTTAAATTTGGCTTTAACAGAAGCTCCCAAAGATCCCTTAGTACTTACTTTGGAGGGTGTTAAATATTTTAGAATTGGAAATCTGGAGTTAGCTAGATCTTCTTGGGAAGAGGCTAAAGGATATTTAAAAACTGAAGAGGAAAAAGCAGTCTTACAAATAGGCATAGATAGATTAAAAAATCAGTAGTTTCAAACGTTTAAATAGACTAGACTAGCTCCACAAATGGAAAGATTCTTCTATCTTTCGTTGTCGTCTAACAATAGGGCGAAGGGTCTCTTCCCCTCTAAATTAATCTAAATGAAACTTAAATCAGTAAAATTAGCTGGATTTAAATCCTTTGTGGATCCCACTTCTATTACTTTTCCCAATGACTTAACGGCTATTGTAGGCCCAAATGGATGCGGTAAATCAAATGTGATCGATGCAGTAAGATGGGTTTTGGGTGAAAGCTCAGCAAAAAACCTAAGAAGCCAGTCTATGTCTGATGTTGTGTTCAATGGAACCTCCTCAAGAAAAGCTGTTTCTAGAGCCTCAGTAGAACTCTTCTTTGATAACAAAGAAGGCAGGATAGGTGGCGAATTCTCTGATTATAACGAGATATCTGTAAGAAGAGTTTTAGACCTCGACGGTCAATCAAATTATTATTTAAATGGAACTAGTTGCAGAAAAAGAGATATAACAGATTTAGTTTTAGGAACAGGATTAGGGCCTAGAAGTTACGCCATTATAGAACAAGATATGATCTCAAAATTGGTTAGTGCTAAACCTGAAGAAATGAGATCTTATATAGAAGAGGTAGCAGGGATATCTAGATATTTAGAGAGACGTAAGGAAACAGAATCTAGAATAAAGAGAACTAAAGAAAATCTAAATAGGTTACAAGATTTGAGAGAAGAGATAGGAAGGATACTTTTTAAACTAAAACAACAAGCTAGAGCAGCTGAAAGGTATGGAGATCTAAGAAAAGAAGAGAATTTTAGAAAAGGAATCCTCTGGGCTTCACAATGGCAAGATAAAGCAAACGAGGTTTCTAGTCATGAAGAGAAGGTGAAGCTAGAAGAAATAAAACTAGAAGAAATTAATTCACTGAAAACTTCTTCTGACTCGGGGATAGAGAGATCAAGAAGCAAACAAATGGAACTTCAGTCAAGCATGGACAAAGCTCAACAAGAGTATTACAAGTTGGGAGCTGAAATTTCTAGATCTGAACAAGAAATTAAACTTAAAAAAGAAACTATTACAGAAGTTTCTTCTAATATTCATACAACAAATGGGCTTTTAGAAAGTAAAAAGCAAGAGCTTGGAAAATTTAAAGGTAGTTTAGTGGATTTAAAAAGTTCTATATCTTTAATAGAGCCACAATTAGAGAAATTAAGAGAAGCTCAGCTTTCTAAAGATGATAAAGATTTGAAGCTAGGAGACATAGAAGAGGATTGGAATGAATATGCCAGCAAAATAGAAAATCTTTTATTGAAGATAAAGGAAGCCCAATCTAAATTATTATCCCTAATTTCTTCTGGGAACATTTCAAAGGATTCAGTTTTGACTGATACAGGGTTAAGCGAAATGGAGACCAAGTTAAACGTTCTTGTAAAAGAACCCTATCAACTATTAACTAAAACAAAGAAATTCTTAGAAGGTTCTAATGCGGAAGAGAAAGAAGAAAAATTACAGCTTTTAGACAAAACTGGCGAATATGCAGATTTACAGGCAAAACTTGCTACTAATACCTCACAAATTAACCACATACAAAGTGATATTAAAAATTTAGAAGCTGACCTGAGTTCTCTTGAGAATAAGGTCAATGAAGATAAAGAGCCACTTGAGTCAATGCAAGATTCGTTAAATAAGTTATTAAATTCTCGATTATCTGTTGAAGAAGAAATGGCTTCAATTAGGGCATCTATTGAATCTGCTTCAGACAAAATAAGGTCTATAGAGAAGGAGAGGTTAGACAAAGAACAAAAAGCTATTAACTCCAGAGAAGCTCTTGAATCTTTCAGATTAGAACTCCAAGCATCACAGATCGAAGCAGAAAATATAGAAAAATTAATTAAAGAGAATAGTTTAAATTTGAAAGAACTTCTTTCAGAGTTAAGCGAAGAAAAATCTATAACTAATTACCAAGAAGAGCTTGAAAAGGTGGAGAGAAAAATTTCCCGATTGGGAGCTATAAATTTAGCAGCCATGGAAGAATACGCATTAGAAGAAGAAAGAAAAACCCATTTAGATAAGCAACATGAGGAATTGGTTAGTGCTTTAGATACATTGCAGAACGCTATAAATAAAATTGATAAAGAGACCAGAACAACTTTTAAAGATACCTTTGATGAATTAAATAGGAGTCTTGGTAAATCTTTCCCTAAGTTATTTGGTGGAGGACATGCTGAACTTATCTTATTAGAAGAAGATCTATTAACTTCCGGAGTAGGGATTTTAGCTAAGCCTCCAGGAAAGAGAAATGCTTCTGTTTCTCAATTATCAGGAGGTGAAAAAGCTTTAACTGCAATTGCTCTTGTTTTTGCATTTTTTGAATTGAACCCCGCTCCTTTTTGTATGCTGGATGAAGTAGATGCCCCCTTAGATGATCTAAATACATTAAGGTTTATAAATCTTGTAGAAGAAATGTCAGCAAAGGTTCAATTTATTTATATTACGCACAACAAAATTTCAATGGAAAAAAGTAAGCATTTAATGGGTGTTACCATGCAAGAACCTGGAGTTTCAAGAATGGTTGCCGTTGATGTTGATGAAGCAGTTAAGCTGTCTGCAAGTGCCTAACTTTATATGTTTAATCTATCAGAAATTTTAACTTTAATTATAGGGATATTATTGGCAATTATTTTTTTGGATGGATTAAGGAGAGCTTTAAGAAGCAGAAGAAATAGTATTATGGTAGACCTTTCTTCTTATCCTAATGAAGAGTTTGAAGATTTGAATAATGATCCAATAAGCAATGATCTTTATGAAGCTAAAAATAGCGAAGTACTTTCAAGTGAATCTTTAGATGATTCAGAAGATTTTATAGATTCAGAAAGCCATGAATTAATTATCCTTAACTTAACCTCCACAGACTTAGAATGTTTTTCTTTTAATTCCTTGTCAGGAAAACTTTCTAAATTCTCTTGTATTTTTGAAGAACAAGGTTTCTTCGTATTTAAAGATCAAAATAAAGAAGATATTTTCAACCTAATTAATGCAAAAAAACCAGGAACGTTTCTTGGCGATAGCTCCACTTCGGATATTGCTTTAGTTCTTGATCCACAAAAGGTCACTAATGTTGTTGAATCTTTTGATTTTATGTTTTCTGTAGTTGATTCTCTTTCCCATGAATTTCCTTGTAAGTTACTGGATGAGAATAGAAATCCCCTAACAAAGCAGATGGTAGACCATATGAGAAATAAGGCGCTAGAGTTTCATCGTCTGAATTTATCAAGAGTTGGTTAATCTTTCCTAACTATGAAACCAAAAGCTGCAGATAAGCTTAGAGTAGCTCAACTTTCTGAAGAAATAAGAGAGCATTCATATCTATACCATGTTTTAGATGATCCAAGCATAGAAGATTCTGATTATGACGCCCTTTTCCAAGAATTAGTCTCTTTAGAAAAAAAATTTCCTAATCTTATACTTAGTTCCTCACCAACTCAGAGAGTAGGTTCACAACCGGCTCCAGGCTTTAATAAAATATCTCATACAACACCTATGCTTTCTTTAGACAATGCTTTCAATTCAGAAGACATAGAAGATTTTGACAGGAGAGTTAAAGAAAGGTTGTTACAAGATGGAGATCTAGAATATTGTTGCGAGCCAAAACTAGACGGTGTGGCGGTGAATCTATTTTATGAAAAAGGGGAGCTAAGAAAAGCAGCTACTCGTGGTGACGGATCTATAGGGGAGGATATTACACATAATATTAAAACTCTTCCTTCACTGCCTTTAAAGCTGTTAAAGCGAACGAAACAAGGTAGATTGCCTAATAATCTTGAGGTAAGAGGTGAAGTTTTTATAGAGATTAAAGACTTTAAGGCCCTCAATAAAAAATTAAGAAAACAGGGTTTAAAAGAATTTGCAAATCCACGAAATGCAGCAGCAGGAAGCTTAAGACAGTTAAACCCGGAAATAACTGCTTCTAGACCTTTAAAGCTTTATATCCATGGGTATGGTTCTTCAGATGCTAAAGAAGATGGTTTTGTTAGAAATCAATATGAAATGCTCCAATTACTTAATTCTTGGGGGTTCCCAGTTAATTTAGATACTAAAATTTCTAAAGGCTTAAAGGAGTGTAATGAGTATTTTTCATTTATAGAGCAAAAAAGAGAAAATCTTGATTATGAAATTGATGGTGTTGTATATAAAGTAAATGAGTTTGGGCTACAAGATAAGTTAGGCAAAGTTTCTAGAGCCCCTAGATGGGCAATAGCTAGAAAGTTCCCTGCAGAGACTGCATCCACTCTAGTTGAGTCTGTGTCTTTTCAAGTAGGTCGTTTAGGCAGTATTACGCCTGTAGCCGATTTGAGACCAGTGAAGGTTGGGGGGGTTACCATTTCTAATGCCAGCTTACATAATTTTGATGAGATAGAAAGGTTGGATGTACGACAAGGAGATCAAGTTATAGTTAAAAGAGCAGGAGATGTAATACCTCAAATCACAAAGGTTATAACTAATCATGATAAAAAGAGAAGATCCAGAATAAGAGTTCCCCAAAAATGTCCTTCATGCGGTTCTGATCTCGAAAGAGATGAAGGAGTTTCAGCTTTAAGATGTATAAATTCTCAAGAATGTCCCAGTCAGCTTATAGAGATGATAAAACATTTCGTTTCTAGAAATGCGCTTAATATTGATGGTTTAGGAGATAAAATCATTAGATTATTCATAAATAGAAGGTTAATAAAGGACGTTTCTGATTTATTTTCGCTTAAAAAAGAAGATCTAATAAGTTTAGAAGGATTTGGAGAAAAATCAGCTGATAACCTCATAAAGTCTATTGATCTAAGTAAAAAAACAAATTTTCAAAGATTTATTTATGCCCTAGGTATAAGGGAGGTAGGTGAGACTACAGCTCTTAATCTCTCCCTTTATTACCAAGATATTGAGTCTCTGGTAAGAGCAACCCAAGATGAATTAATGGAGATAAATGACATTGGACCAGTAGCAGCAAAATTCATTTATGAGTACTTTTCAAACTCCAACTCTATTCAACTGGTGCAAAACTTAATTTCAAAAGGTGTGCAGATTTCTTCTAATAAGTTAAAAGAAGACACAAGAGTTTCTAATAAAACTATCGTTATCACTGGATCTTTAAACAGTTTTTCTAGAAGTCAGCTAAAGGAAGAGCTGATTAAGAAGGGAGCAAAGGTTTCTTCGAGTATTTCTAAAAAAACTGATTTATTGATTTGCGGGGACAAACCTGGATCTAAGAGAAAGAAAGCTGAAGACTTAAAAATAGAGATATTGTCTGAAGAAGATGTAATTAAATTATTAAGTTAAATAAAAATGAAGACTAAATTAAGTTTTCTCTTATCTATTATTCTGATTAGTTCATGCGCTTCAAGTCCTCCTGCTTCTGTTGATGATGTTTGTAAGATTTTTAAAGAAAAAAGGTCTTGGTATAAGGCAGCAAAAAAGACAGAAAAGAAATGGGGAATACCTATACCCGTTACTATGGCAATTATTAAACAAGAATCTAGTTTTAATTCGGAAGCAAGGCCAGAAAGAACAACATTACTAGGCTTTATTCCTTGGAAAAGAAAAAGTTCTGCAGTTGGATATGCGCAAGCTATAGATGGCACTTGGGAGATGTATCTCAAAGACCAGGGAAGGTTCCTTAAATCTAGGAGTGATTTTGATGATGCGGTTGACTTTACGGGTTGGTATAACTCAAAGAGTTTAAAATTACTTAAACTAGATAAGAATAATGCTAGAGCTTTATATCTTGCTTATCATGAAGGGAGAGCGGGGTATAAAAGAGGAAGTTATAGGTCTAAGCCTTGGCTTTTAGGTGTTGCCGACAAAGTTCAAAGGCAATCTGAAAAATACAATCTTCAATATCAACAGTGCAAAAAGAAACTTGGAAGAAAGTTTTTCCTTTTCTTTTAAATATTTTCTAATTCTATAAAATATTGTTTATGAAAAAATTATTGCTTCCTACTCTAGTATTTATATTTATTTATGGTTGCGCTATTCAGCCTAAGATTGATACGGATACAGATAGAACCTATAGTCTTTCTTCTTATAAAAGCTTTTCTTTAGAGTCACTGGAAATGGAAGATGAGCCATCTCAGATAAGTGTAAACCCAATCCTTTTACAGAGAGTTTCACGTTCCATAGAACAAAAATTAATTTCAAGAGGTTTTACCAAGTCTTCAAATCCAGACATGATAGTTAGATTTTCAGTAGCAACTGAAAGAGAAGTTGATAGAAGCTATAGCTCAGGTACTTGGTATAGAAGAGGGTATTTTGATGATAGAGATGAAAAATATTACAGAGTAGACAAAGATTCTCTTAGTATAAGATTTCATGATGCTGAAACAAATGAAGTAATTTGGTATGCTTTTTCAAGATTTTCCAGGGCTCAAGCACCCAAAACACAAGAAGAAGTAGATAAACTAGTTAGGCAAGCAATTTCTAAATTTAACCCTGGGCTATAAATCTTTTTGGATCTAAAGCTTTAGATAGTCTTTTACCAAAAATTGTAGGACTCTCATCTATTACATCTGAGATATATTGCGAACAAAAAGGTCCAGTGATAGATCCTCTTGAGCCGTGACCTATGTTAAGAAGGATTCCATTAAGATTTCCAACAATAGGTAAATAATCTCTAGTTGTTGCTCTAAATCCAACTCCTGCATCTTTTAATTTAAATTTTTGTTTTGTTATGGAAGTAACTTTTTCTAGATTTTCTAAATCATCTGATTTTAGGGGGTCTTTATCTTCAATATCATTATATGTAGACCCCACTAAGGAAGTCGAAATAGAGGTTTGAACAATATAACCATTAGCGCAAACAGGAACTTTAAGTTTTTTTATTTCCCCTTCGTTCTTGATGTAACTAACCTGACCTCTTTTTTTATTAATTCCATTAATTTTTATTAATCCATTATTTTCAAAAGAAGAACATAGACAAACAACGTCGAAATCCTTTTCTTCACTTTCTGTAAATACTTTATTTTTGTTTACCTTAAGAACTTCATCATTTATTAATTTAATATCACTGGAATCAATAAGGTCTTTTTTAATTCCAACTGGATTTAACCATCCGGCTTCCTTAAAAAACAATCCATTGGTATCAATCTTTATTCCCGCTATAAAGCTAGCTTCGTCTTTATCAACATAGGAAAAGATTCTTGTATCATTTCTTGCTTCTATTAACTGCTTATGTCTTTTATCAGTTATTTCGTCATAATTTAATGATAAGACACCTGTTTTATTCCAGTGAGGTGAACCTAAGTTGTCATAAAAGTTAGTTGAATATAAGTAAGAATTCAGATTTAACCTAGAAAGCTGCCCTTCAAATGCAGAAAGACGGGGGTGAACAACGAAAGCTTTAAACCCCTCAGAGTCCTCCAGAAAATTTTTATTTTTTTCAAATAAGGTAATCTTATGTCCTCTATCGCTAAGTATTTTAGATAAACTACAACCTGATATACCTGCACCTATAACTGCTATCTTTTTTCTTTTATATGCAACTTTTTTATTCTTTTTCTTAATTAAATTAGCTTTAATCATTTTTTTCTTTGTTCCAAAACCCTTTATAAGAATCGGCCTAAAACCATTCTTTAATAGTCTTTCTCTTATTAATTTTGCTGAGGAAAAGGTTGAATATGTAGTGCTGTTATCGCTAAACTTTTCTAAATATTGAAAAATTTCATTTGACCATATTTCAGGGTTCTTGCTTGGAGAAAAACCATCGTGAAATATGGAATCTATTGTTAATTTTTCTGGGTCTAGGTCTTTTAAGGATCTATTAACTTCATCAAAGCATAAGTTTAGCAATACCCTTTCTTCTTTAAACTCTATTCTATGAATTCCTTTGGAATTTACAGGATAAGATTGAATTAATTTTTCAGCTAAATCCTTAAGTTCAGGGTAATTTCTTATAATTTTTTTAAGGTCTTCTATTTTTAAGGGGTTGTTTTCTATTGAAACGTAATTAAGCCAATTATTTTTCTTATCTTGGGCAGACCAAGACCTTATCGTCATTAAAAAGTTAATTCCTGCACCAAAACCTAATTCTAGAATTTTAAAGTTTTCATTTTCTTTTAGGTTTTTCCATCTTTTTAGAAGGTTATTCGCCTTTATAAAAACGTATTCAGCTTCTTCTAAGGCTTGAAATTTAGAAAAATATCGATCTTGATATTTATTTGAGAAGGGTTCCCCTTCCTTCCATTCTAGGCTAGCCTCCTCTAAAAAAAGAGGAGACTCATGCAAGGGGTTTCTGGAAAGACTACTTATTACTCGTTGGTATTTCGTTAAAAGGAATCCCTTTATCTGCTCTCATGTCTTGAGGTAATCCTAACACCTGTTCAGAAATTATATTCCTTAAAATCTCATCTGTTCCGCCAGCTATTCTGATCCCAGCAGCACCAAAGAATCCCATTTGGTACATATTTTGTTCTGCATCTGCTGAATCTGGTCTAACTATTCCAGCTGCATCCATTAGATCCATTCCAAAGTTAGCTATTTCTTGTAGTTTATTTCCACTTACAATTTTGGTTATTGAAGCTTGTGGGCCAGGAGTTTCTCCTCTTGAAAGTGCTGAAATATTTCTATACTTTGTATATTTTAGTCCACTAGATTGACAGTACCAGTCTGCTAATTTATCTCTAACAGAACCATCTTTAATAGCCAGATCACCATTCAAGTCTTGTCCGCAAGCTAGGTTGAATGCTTCTTGGAAATCTGGACCAGAGGCATCTCCTACAGCCAGTCTTTCATTCATTAATGTGGTTAATGCAACTTTCCAACCATCTCCTACATCTCCTAATCTTTGCTCATCAGGTATCTTTACATCTGTGAAATAAACCTCATTGAAGTTCGCACCACCTGAAATTTGTTTTATTGGCCTAACTTCTACACCTGGGCTCTTCATATCCAAGAAAAAATATGTGAGGCCCTTATGTTTTTGTTGTGAAGGGTCACTTCTAGTGACCAATATTCCATAATCACTGTAATGAGCACCTGAAGTCCATATCTTTTGGCCATTTATAGTCCAAGTATCACCTTCTAGTACAGATTTAGTTTTTAATCCTGCTAAATCAGAGCCCGCACCAGGTTCACTGAATAGTTGACACCAGACTTCTTCGCCTTTTGCCATAGGGGGAAGATACCTTTTTTTCTGATCCTCAGTTGCGTACATCATTAGAACAGGACCAGCCATGCCTTGACCTATCTCAAAGAATCCACCAGGGATTCTGTATTTAGAAGCTTCTTGTCCCCAAATCACTCTTTCTATAGGCGTAGATCCTCTTCCGCCATACTCTTTAGGCCAGTGTAAGCAGGCCCAACCGCTGTCATATAATTTTGCTGACCAGGCTTTAGCTGCAGTTAAGGCATCATCTTCACCCATACCTGCATATCCACCTATTTCTCCATCATCTTTAAGGGAAGCATTGGAACTAAGCCAATCATTTACTTCTTTTCTAAATTTAGCTTCTTCAGGGGTATCATTAAAGTCCATAATTTTCTCCTATATTTGGTTTGTTCTTTCTAAAGAACTTATAAGTTTATTTTTCCATACAGCTTGACTGCCTATATTAGCTGCAAGCTGTCTACACCTTCTGTAATAGAGATGACAGTCAAATTCCCAAGTAAAACCCATTCCTCCATGAGTTTGAATATTCTCTTTAGAACATTCGTAAAACGCTTTGCTAGCACTAACTCTTGATGTAGCAGCTGCGGTAGATAGTTCAGAAGCATTAGTGCTTAAAGCCCAGGCTCCGTAGTAACAATTTGACCTAGCAAGTTCTACAGCAATATACATGTCTGCTATCTTATGCTTTATGGCTTGGAAAGACGCAATAGGTCTGCCAAAAGCAAATCTTCCTAAAGCATATTCCTTCGCCATATTCATGCAAGCTTCGGCACCTCCTAATTGCTCAAAGGCAAATAATACAGCAGCCCTATCTAGAACTTCTTGTAAATTTTGCCAGCCATCTTCACCTTTTCCTAAGATTTCTGATTCTACATTTTTAAAAGTAATTGAGGCGTGAGACCTTGAGGGATCCAATGTATTTTGATTTGTAATTTCTACACCTTCAGCTGATAAATTAACAACACAAAGAACTACTTTGTCTCCTTCTTTAGCAGAAACTATAGAAATTGATGCTATATCTCCATCTGGTACAGCTATCTTAGTTCCATTTAACCTACCATTATTGAATTCGCATTTTAGATTTTCTATGCTAGGTGAGCTTGTAGTTTCATTATGAGCGAAGGTACCAATAAGCTCCCCAGCAGAGAGTTTAGGTAAATAGTTTTTTTTCTGTTCTTCTGATCCATGCAGAAGTAAGGCTTCAGTTGCTAAATAAACACTCGAAGAAAAAGGGGTTGGGGCTAAGCTCCTTCCCATTTCCTCTGCTATCACACATAGTTCAAGGTAACCAAATCCTGCACCACCATACTCTTCAGGAATTGTAGTTGCTGTAAAGCCCATCTCTATTATAGATTTCCACAATGACTCATCGTAAACCTGATCTCCTTCGAGAACATCTCTAGCTTTTTTTACTGACTCTTCTCCTTCAAGAAACTTCCTAGCCTGATCCTTTAAGAGCATTTGATCAGATGAAAATTCAAAATTCATTTATTCTCCTTTTTTCAACTAACTATTTTTTTATTATCTCGTATTAGTATATTTTAGCTAGGAACAAATATAATGAAAGAATAAATTAACTTTTGAACCAAACAATTAAAGTATTTTGAATTCTCCAGATATAAAACCTGAAAGATCTGAGGCACTTGCTTCGAAAAAAAATAGGAATATAGGAGGAAGTAGCCTTCTTTTTGTATCCGTATTGGGCTTACTTAATTTGGGAGGACTATTAGTTCTATCTTTATGGTTTTTTAATGCTTCTGGTTACCAACAAGAAGCTGGACAAAGCTTTGTTCAAAGAATAAGTGCGTTGGAAGAACAGGTTAGTAATTTAAATAATACTCTTAGAGATTCTTTAGCCTCAACCGAAGATCAAATAAAGTTTCTTAATAGAGAAGTTAGAAAATTATGGGATTTAAGTAATAAGAAAAATAGAAAGAATATAGACTCATTGAAATCTGAGATAGGAGATCTTCAAAGATCTTTTGAAGAAAGCTCAAAACAATTAAATACCTTAGCGGCAAAATTGAGAGCAGTTTCGTTGGAAATAGATAAACTTGAAAAGATTAAAGAAGACTTTAATAAAAAATTTCTTACTATTAATTCTTTGAGTAATTCAGAAGATATAGAAAAAAGAATAGCTATGCAGGAAGAATCCATAGAAGCATTTGATTCATACAGAAGACAAATGAATTCTAAACTCTTGGAAATAGAAAAAAGAATAGATCAACTTCAAATTAATATAGAAGAATCTTCTGTATTAAATTAGATTTAATAAATTTTAGCTTATAATGCCTTCCTTTCTGCGGATGTGGTGGAATTGGTAGACACGCTAGATTTAGGTTCTAGTGCCGAAAGGCGTGGGGGTTCAAGTCCCTCCATCCGTACCAATTTATTTCTTTCCTTGGATTTTTCCGTAAGTCTTTAAGATCATTTTTCTCATCCATTCATTTGATGGATCTTGATCTTTATTAGCATGCCAATAAAGATGCAGAACTAAAGGGTTTATTTTAAAGGGAAGTTTAAAAACTTTAAAATCTCTTCCTCTAGAAAAGCTCTTTATTGTTGTCATTGCTAAATTTGATTGTTCAATAATGTGTGGTGCTACTAAAAAGTGCTGTGCCCTAACAGCAATTCTTCTGTTAATTCCCAGCCTATTTAAAGTTGCGTCTACATGCCCTAAGCCAATTGGACGTTTTGAGATGTGAATATGTGATAGATCAAGGTAATCATCAAGGCTTATAGAGGCCTTTTTCGCTATAGGATGCTTTTTATTTACAACTAGAACGTAGTTGTCTTCATAAATTTTCTTATGTCTTAAATTTGGGGCTGAATGTATAGGAGGATCAATGGCAAAGTCTATATTTCCTGCTGCAAGTTCTTTAGGAGTTTCTGATCTTGGAGTCAGAAAGCTTTGCACATCAATTTCTGGAGCTGATA
>MDSY01099963.1_pt1 | contig 33390 bp, 30 predicted proteins | sample 811131 | NCBI WGS metagenome assembly MDSY01 (sample SAMN05326643, study PRJNA326480) | marine metagenome | isolation source: seawater | place: Atlantic Ocean: South West | collected 2010 | reverse complement strand
TTAAAAACCGGCCTATAACTGCAATAAAAACCGTTAAAATCCCCTAAAATCACTAAAAAATACTAAAAAATACTTTTAAAGCGTCATTTTATATTGCCTTTTGGTTGATAAAATAAAATACGATCTGACGCATTGAGTGCTAAAATACAAAGCGTACTTTGAAATATTTTACGCCACGCATCTGATCGTAACTTGGTCAATCAGTAGTTGCCTATGCGATGATCCAATAATTTTTAACACCGAAAGTATGCAATGACAATGATTGATATAGGTTCAAATTTAACCAGCGAGAGTTTCAATACTGATTTACCTGCGGTGATTCATCGCGCCAAACAACAAGGCGTCTCGGTCATCATTGCCACCGGCACATCGGCCCAAAGCAGTATAGATGCTCAACAGTTAGCGGCACAGTATCCTCGCTACTTGTATTCCACTGCAGGTGTGCATCCGCATGAGGCCAATCACTACGACCATCAAGCTGAACAGGCTTTGGTCGAACTTCTTAAAGGTAGCGGTCGTGCGCAAATAGTCGCTGTGGGTGAAACTGGCCTTGACTATAATAGAAAGTTCTCAAGCCAAGAAAATCAAATAAGGGCCTTTGAAGCTCAAATACAACTTGCGAAAGACGTCGACCTGCCATTATTTTTACATGAGAGAGATGCATTCAATGATTTTTACGGCATCATCAAAGAGCAATTTAATAGCATCAGTAGTAAAGCGGTGGTTCACTGCTTTACTGGCAGCCAAGAGGCATTGAAAGCGTATTTGGATATGGGTTTGTACATTGGTATTACTGGCTGGATAAGTGATAAAAAGCGCGGTAAGAATTTACGTGACATTATTCGCTATGCCCCTCTTGATCGATTAATGATAGAAACTGATGCACCTTATTTAATACCCCAACAGAAAGGGGTTAAGCAGCTGCTTCAACAGCATCGAAGAAATGAGCCCTGCACACTGAGGTTCACAGCAGAAAAACTGGCCGAGTGTTTAGCCATTGAGCCTCAAACGCTCATTGATGCAACCTCACGAACAAGTCGAGAATTTTTCAATCTAGATCAAGTAGCAAGCGAACCCTGCTTTGAGGAAAAGGCCAGTTGAGAATTTGCTGGTTATCGCAACGAAGCAATACAGGGATTCTGTTTTGATAACGTTGCTGGAGGGCTGCGTCCGTGTCAATATCAACTTTCTTCAACTGATACGCTGTGTCCACGATACACCCTGTGACTAAGGCCTCTGCTTGATCACATAAATGGCAGTCGGCTCGAGAAAATAAAATCAGTTCACGCGGGCTCATACACAATTCAACCTCACTTTAATGACGCGAAGTCCAGTCATGAAGTGCTTTGTTGACAAACTTGTCCAGGCTATTTTCTATAGCAGCTTGAGCCGAAAGGCCGAATTTTTCTTGCCAACTCTTTTTTTGTACAAATTTAATTTCATACACCGATGCGTCCTTAACACATTGAGCAATGTATTCGTCACTGGTACTCAAACCGTCAATTAATTGATTCTCGATAGCTTTTTGCCCGTACCACGTTTCGCCGGTTGCAACGGCAGCAATGTCTAGAATAGGACGGTATTGGCTCACGAACTCTTTGAATAGGTCATGTGTCTGCTCTAAGTCTTGAATGAACTTTTTGCGACCCGATTCCGTGTTTTCTCCTAACATGGTTAAAGTGCGTTTATATTCTCCTGCAGTCAATAGTTCATAATCGACATCAAACTTTTTAAGCACTTTGTTAAAGTTGGGCAAACTTGCCACCACACCAATCGAGCCGATGACGGCAAACGGCGCTGCTAATATTTTATCCGCGATACAGGCCATCATATACCCCCCACTTGCCGCAACACGATCAACGCAAATAGTGAGTGGAATACCGGCAGATTTAATGCGCGCTAATTGCGAGGATGCTAGACCATAAGAATGCACCATGCCACCGGGGCTTTCTAAGCGGACCACGACTTCATCCGTGGCTGTGGCCATTGTTAATAGCGTTGTTATCTCTTCTCGAAAGTTTTCAACGGCTGAGGCTTTCATATCACCGTCAAACTCTAAAACATAAACGTTTTTTTGCTTAGGCTCGCTCGTCTCCGCGGCTTCTTTTGATGCTTTTTTGGCCAACCGCTTGGCTTCTTTCGCTTTTAATTTATCAGCGTCTTTTTTTTCTTTGGCCCATTTCTTAGCCTCTTCTGGCTCAAGCATGGAGTCCCTAAGGCTCGATTCCATTTGCTCAAAGCGCTCATTGACTTTTTTCACTTCAAGACGCCCCGCACTTTCACCCCCGCCTTGGCTTGATTGGACAGCAACGACAATGATAATGATCGCTGCGACAACAAAAGTCGCCACTTTGGCAAAAAATATTCCATATTCCAGAAGAAATTCCATCACAATAAACCTTACCTATTTATTTTAATAATATGACCGACGAGCGTCGCTCGTCAAAAAGTCGATTAAACAGCGTATATATGCCAATGTCTAGCAAATCAATGCAGTAAGAATAGCTCAAAAAATCAGTTTTACCTTTATTTACGGATCTCTTCTAACACCCAGTAGTAAGCGTAACGAAGTCAACATTGCCCTGTCAGTATAAGAAACGGCGTAATCGTCTTATAGTCGGTCTCGACACTTGGCATAACATGTTCAAATTAAGCCTTTTTAACACGCCTAAACACCATAAAACCGATTATAATCATCCCCCTTAAATGGCGTCACAAATTAGTCATTCATAAATAAGCAACTGTAGTGGTATCAACTTATCGTCTACAGTGGCGAAAAACCAATAAATTAGGATTTATATATGCAAACCTTGTCTTCTAGCCAGGCCATTTATCAAAATTTTTTAGGTGACGCTCCAACCTGGTATAAAAATAGCATTATTTTCTTCCTAATCGCTAACCCTATCTTATTGCAACTCCTCGGCCCATATATCACGGGCTGGATACTCATTTTACAATTCATTTTTACGCTTGCGATGGCACTAAAGTGTTATCCGCTCCAGAGCGGCGGGCTTTTGGCTATCGAAGCAATTATGCTCGGCATGGCTAGCGCCCAAGATGTTTATCATGAAATTCAATTAAATTTACCGGTTATCTTATTACTGGTATTTATGGTTGCAGGCATTTATTTCATGAAGGACTTATTGCTGTTCACATTTACAAAATTATTGACTAGCGTTCGCTCGAAAACACTATTAGCACTTTTATTCAGTTTTCTTGCCGCTTTTTTATCCGCTTTTTTAGACGCACTCACCGTCATCGCTGTCGTAATCAGTGTCGGGGTTGGCTTCTATACGATCTTTCAAACGGTCTCTGCTGCCCAAGAAGGCGATCTCGAAAGCAATGAAACATACCAGCAAGACCTCGAGCAATTCAGAGGATTTCTTCGTGATCTGATGATGCATGCCGCTGTCGGCACAGCACTCGGTGGCGTTTGCACCCAAGTAGGCGAACCTCAAAACCTGGTCATTGCGGCACAATCAGGCTGGCAATTTGCTGAATTTTTTTGGCGCATGTCTCCGGTCAGCATCCCCGTTCTATTCACTGGTTTAACGATGGTGGTCGTTCTAGAGAAAACAGGCTGGTTCGGCTACGGTTGGCAACTGCCAGAATCGGTGAGAAATATACTGGTTCAAGATGCCATTGAACAAGACGCTAAACGGGACCGCAAAGCGAATATGGCATTAATTATTCAGGGCATTGTTGCGATTTGGTTAATCGTTGCTCTGGCTTTTCATCTTGCTGAAGTCGGCATCATTGGCTTGAGCGTCATCGTATTCACCACCGCGTTTAATGGCGTAACCAACGAGCATGCACTGGGCAAGGCCTTCGAAGAAGCCTTACCTTTTACCGCATTATTAGTGGTGTTTTTTGCTATCGTTGCGGTCATTGACAAACAAGGATTGTTCAAAGGGGTTATTGAAGGTGTTTTGTCAATGGAGAAAGATATTCAAACACCTATGTTTTACTTAGCCAACGGTCTGCTGTCTGCGATGAGTGATAACGTTTTCGTCGGTACCGTTTACATTACCGAACTAAAACAAGCGCTCTCTAGCGCGGTTATCGACCGCTCTCAATATGACTTGCTTGCAGTTGCTATTAATACTGGCACCAATATACCCTCTGTTGCAACGCCTAATGGCCAAGCCGCTTTTCTATTTTTATTAACCTCCTCTTTGGCTCCGTTAATTCGTCTAGGCTATGGCACAATGGTATACAAGGCTATTCCTTACACTATATCACTCACCATTGTTGGCTTACTGAGTGTGATTTACTTGCTACCGAATGCCACTCAAACCATGCTTGAGGCTGGACTCATTAGCGACAGTCAATTAACCAGCGAACTCGTAGTGCCCGCTAATAACGGCAGCCACCATTAATGTGAGGCTATACGAACCATGCTAATCTAATTGGCAAAAAACTTATCTATCGCTTATTGGTTATTCGCTCAATCAATCAATCAATATTGAACATGAGCAACGAATTATCTATGCTAAATGCCTTACTTATTATTCTCTTTATCTATGTTGTGCCTCACCTGCCCCTTTGGGCAACTGACGCCATTGGCAGTGTACTCGCGAGACTGATGAAACTCAGTCGCAACGGACTCTACCAAACCAGCAAAATTAATTTAAAACTCACTCACTCCCAATTAAACGACTTAGAAATTGAAACCCTCACCATTAAGTCACTAAAACGAACGATCAGTAACTTTTTTGAAATGCCATTGATCTGGAAAGCTACCGACCAATGGATACGCAAAAAAATCACCGCCGTGTGCGGTGAAGAGATACTTATGGCTGCGTTAAAAGCCAATGCCGGCGTCATTCTAATCGTGCCACATACGGGCAATTGGGAGATATTGGGCCGACACAGCAGCCAATATGCCCCAATGACCAGCTTGTATAAAAAACAAAAACATAAAGCCATCGAGGACTTTATTAAACACGGGCGTGAGGCCTCTGGGTCAACGCTTGTACCGACCAACAGTCGAGGTGTTGCCGCTTTATTGAAAGCGCTTAAACGCAATGAATTAACAGCCATTTTACCTGACCATGTACCCACAAAAAATTCAGGAATATTTGTCCCTTTTTTTGGTCAAGAAGCCTACACCATGACGCTGGTTCACCAATTGATAAAACGCACACAGTGTCGAGTGGTCGTCGGTTGCGCATTGAGAGTAAAGAAAGGTTTTGAGCTCACTTATCAAGAGCCTGATAGCGCTATTTATGACAGTGATGAAACAATATCGGTAGCGGCGCTAAACCAAATCGTAGAAAAGATTGTCTGCCAAGACATCAGTCAATACCAATGGGGTTATAAACGATTTAAAAAGGTACCCAAAGATCACCCAAGACATTATAAATCATAGGATTCCGATAAGAACGTTCACTAATGGTGAGTCGACTCATCAGGAGTATTTAACCACAAACAGTTACCGCCACTCTTTTCATCAATCACAGATAACAATGCTTCATGTGCGTCTAATTCAGCCTGACTAACGCCAAGCACTGTTAACTTTGCACGTTCTTTATTGAACGTTAACGCAGCGCCATTCTCTGACTGCGCGCCCACAGATTGAATTTTTGCATCAAGGCCCAGCGATGTCTGTCCGCCGGTCATCATTAAATAAACATCCGCTAATATTTCAGCGTCAAGTAATGCGCCGTGTAACTCTCGCTTGGCATTGTCAACGGCATAACGCTTGCAAAGCGCATCCAGATTGTTTTTTTGTCCTGGATGCTTGCTTCGCGCTAAGACCAAGCTATCAATTACTGAACAGATTTTACTCATTTTTTTAATGCGGTTGGCCGCTAACATTAATTCATGATCTAAAAAGCCAACATCAAAGGGCGCATTGTGTATTATGAGTTCAGCGCCATCGACAAAGTCTAAAAAATCATCCAATATGGAACTGAAGACGGGCTTGTCTGCTAAAAATTCACTGCTAATACCGTGCACTTCAAGTGCACCCTGATCAATCTCTCGCTCCGGCTGAATATACTGATGGTAATGCTTACCGGTGAGTTTTCTGTCCACCAACTCGACACAACCTATCTCAATAATTCGATGGCCTTGAGAGGGCTCTAAGCCAGTAGTTTCTGTATCTAAAACGATTTGCCTGTTCGCCATATGCGTCCCCTTACATCGTCACTGTGCTGTTAATTGATCAATACCGCGGTTTGCCAGCTGGTCGGCAATCTCATTTTCAGCGTGGCCTGAATGGCCTTTAACCCACTGCCATTGAATCTTGTGGCGTTGAGTCTGCTCATCAAGATCACGCCATAAATCAGCATTTTTAACTGGTTTTTTTGCCGCTGTTCGCCAGCCATTGCGTTTCCAGTTTACAATCCACTCAGTGATCCCTTTGCGGACATATTGAGAGTCAGTGACCAATAACACATCAGAGTCGTCACTGAGCAAGCGCAAACCTTCAATCGCGGCTTGCAACTCCATTCGGTTGTTAGTGGTATTACTAGCACCTCCACAATGGTGGTGATCTTCACCCTCGCGACGCAATAAAACACCCCAACCACCTGGCCCAGGATTGCCGCGACAAGCACCGTCAGTATACAACTCAATAACCACAATGATTCCTAAAGTAAAAAAAGATAAGGGTCATGTTAGCCAACTAACCGACAGATCGCTAGCATTATTGAATATTGCCATCAGAAATCACTGCCTAAAAAATGCAGTGTTGACAGCACGTTGAGGTTGACTGTACTTAACCCTTGCACCGCGAACGGAAGAGACTCTGTGAACCCAAGATGATCGAAGTGGACTGACCGGTGTTGCCCGTTTTTTGGCAAGAAAAAAATGCAATTGACCAAATGGCGAACGGCAAAATCTGCCCATAGGTTCGAAAAATCGCAACTGTTCTAATGTGTCGAAATGATTAATGGCTGGCCGATGGAAAAAACACGATTGATGTAGCACATCATAATTTAGTACCGACAGCCAATCAGCAAGCCTCGCAGGCCGAATCGGGTGATGCTCTGGCAACGCAGGCGTGGCCCAACGGCGGTAAAGGCTCCAGCTACTCAGAGGATTAAGGCCAATAATGGCGAGATAGCCTCCCTCTCGTAGCGTGCGATCGGCTTCTCTCAGTAATTGGTGTGGATCACTAGAAAACTCACACACATGGTGCAAAATAACATTATCGATACAATTATTAGCCAAGGGTAAATGTTGATAATCAGCCCTTAAGGCATCAGTGGTTTCAGGGTTTAAATCGATAGCTTCAGGGTTTAAATCAATAGCTTCAGGGCGTAAATCTGGTGTATACCCTAATTGCACGTATTGACCGATTGAGGCATTGAGAGCCATTTGAACGTCTTTTTGCACACTTAATTGCAGTAGATTATAACCAATGAAATGATGGAGATAATGATTAATTAACGCCTGCTCTTCCGCAATGAAGGCGGCACCAAGATCCGTTTCCAAAAAGGCATTAAACTGGCTCATGGCTAAGGACATGAGGGAACTACTCGCGAAAAAAAAAGAGTCGCCTCGCTCGATAAAGCGTCCGTTGGTGGTGGATAATTTAATGTCATTAGCGATTATTTTAGTGGGAACTAAGGATAGCCTTTACCTTGACTTAACTGATAATATAAAAAGTAGGCTTATTGCTCAAGCCCGTTCACAACCGATTGGATAATAGAATGATGAATACAACATCGAATCTGCCCTACTCAATCAGCCGGCTGCCTGCGTTTAATGATAATTATCTTTGGCTGATCGATAACGGCTCTAGCGCAATGACGATTGACCCTGGCGACGCTCAAGTCGTAAAAAGCGCCCTTGCGCAGCGCCAGCTTCGGCTTGACTACATATTAACCACTCATCACCACGGCGATCACACGGGCGGGGTCAGTGAATTAGAATCTGAATTTGGCGCTCACGTTATCGGTCCTGATAGCAAACACATTCCTCAAGTCACACAACCGGTCCATGATGGGCAATTAATTAACTTGATGGGGCTTACATTTAGAGTCATAACGGTGCCCGGCCATACCCTTGATCATATTGCCTATTTTGCACCCGCGCCAAACCCTTTCGGTCAACCGGCATTATTTTGTGGCGACACTCTCTTTGCCGGCGGCTGCGGCAGAGTTTTTGAAGGCAGCTACAGCCAGATGCGTCAATCATTAGACAAGTTAAAGTCACTGCCTGCCGATACTCTCATCCATTGTGCTCACGAATATACGCAGGCCAACCTTAATTTTGCAAAAGAAGTCGAGCCCGACAATCAAAAGTTAATTAAGCGAATAGAAACCGTTAACCAACAACGTGCACATAATATTCCAACCGTGCCTTCTTTATTATCGGACGAACTCGCAACTAATCCATTCTTGCGCTACGATAAGTCTCAGGTCATTGCTTCCGCAAGCAAGCGCTTAAATAAAAAGACCTTAGCCAGCGATGACGTATTTGCCACTATTAGAGAATGGAAAGATAATTTTTAATTGCCAAGAATACTCAACCTGCTGCTTAACCGTTAAATCATAAAAACAAACCAGGAAAACCACAACACGATGTCTCATAATCGCTCCATATTTCTTATTATTTTTTGTAATTTAGTCATTGGCTGTAGTACCGAAACGAGTACGCTAACTACGATTCTAGAGCATGATATTGACACCAATAGTTTGGCTCAACTGTGTGAGAAAGATCATCAGCGTCTTAGTCAGCAGTTTACAATATTAGAAAGCGAGCCTGGCTCTTCATACAATTCAGCACCCAAAAAAGTCACTGCTGCTGCAACATCACAACCAAGAACTATTGAATATTTAGACCAACTTGACGACTTTTATATACAGCTCGATAACAGTTACAGCGCAATGCAGTTATTAAGCAATGCACATCCCAATAGCGATCTACGTGCAGCAGCCAGCGATTGTCAACAACGACTCAGCGAACTAAATACAGACGTCAGCTTATCCACAGTCATTTATGCCCAGCTGAAAAAAATGAGCCTTACCAGTGAGGATAAAGCCACTCAGCGTTTTCATCAAAAGCTATTGCAATCTTATCTTCGTTCTGGCGTTAGCCAGCCAAAAGCAATACAAAAAGACATTCGCCTGTTACAAAATGAGATTGCTAAGCTGGGCCAGCTATTTTCTAAAAATATACGCGATGACGTTCGATCTATAACCATTGAATCAGTTGATGATCTTGCCGGTCTGCCGCAAGACTTCATTGACAGTTTAGATAAAAACGATAAAGGACACTGGCTTATCACTACAGACTACCCCAGTGTGTTTCCTTTCTTGCGCTATGCCCACTCCGACATAAAAAGACAACGACTTTATCAGCAATTCCTTAATCGTGGCTATCCAACCAATGAAACAGTATTAAAATCTATTATCAGCAAGCGACACCAGTTAGCAACGGCCTTAGGCTATAAAAACTTTGCTGCTTACGCTACAGAAACAGCCATGATTGAAAATCCAGAAAACGCGGCCCTTTTTATAGATAGAGTCGCCTCGCTAGCCACGCCAAGAGCTGAACGTGACTATGCACAGCTCTTGGCTGAACTTAAGCAAACTCAAACACATGCCACCGTTGTGGGGAGTTGGCAAAAATCTTATTTAGAGCAACAAGTAAAAAAGAAATACTACCAATTTGACAGTAAAGATGTTCGTCAATATTTTTCTTATCAGCAGGTCAAAAATGGCGTATTTGATCTAATGGGTGAATTATTTGAACTAGAAATTGTCGATTGGCAAAGCCCTGTTTGGGATCCAACGGTCACCGCACACCAACTTAAAAATCAAGACGGTGAAATATTGGGGTACTTTTATCTCGACATGCATCCGCGTGAAGGTAAGTACAAGCATGCCGCGCACTTTGGCATTCAAACTGGCGTCAATAATAAACAGCTGCCGATCTCGGCGCTGATTTGTAATTTTCCAGGCGCTGATCAGTCATTAAATTCACAGGGACAAGCCAATGACCTGGGCCTCATGGAACATAGTCAGGTCCAAACTTTTTTACATGAATTTGGCCACCTGATGCATAGTCTCATTGGCGGGCATCAATCGTGGAGTGGATTATCAGGAATTGCTACTGAGCGAGACTTTGTTGAGGCACCGTCACAGCTGCTTGAAGAGTGGGTTTGGGATTACAAAAGCCTTCAACGATTTGCAATTAACGCTGAGGGTAAAACGATTCCTAAGTCACTGGTAGATAACATGGTGGCGGCGCGCGATTTTGGCGTTGGCACACACATTCGCAATCAAATGTTTTATGCGGCACTGTCACTGAATTACTATTCGATCTCACCGGATTCTTTAGAGCTCAAGCAAACCATGTTACAACTACAGGACCAATATTCTCCCTTTAATTACATGCAAGACACCCATTTTTACGCCAATTTTGGCCACCTATTTGGTTATTCTGCTCGCTACTATACATACATGTGGTCAGAGGTCATTGCTGCAGATCTTTTCTCTGAATTTAAGCAGCTAGGCCTTATGAATAAATCGGTTGCTAAGCGCTACCGCGATCAAATATTGGCTCCCGGTGGTTCTGAAGATGCCGCTCAACTGATTGAAAATTTTTTGGGTCGGCCTTTTAATTACAACGCTTTCAATGAGCAACTTAATGCTAAATAAAAATTTTAATTTATTTTTTGTTATTTCACTGCTACTGATCAGCGGCTGTGAACTTGGACCAAGTAATATAGAATCGGCCACGGCAAGCCAAACGCTGCATCTTGGCAACGGCACTGAACCCAAGGATCTTGACCCTCATACGGTCACCGGCGTGCCTGAACACAACATCATCAGCGCTTTATTTGAAGGTCTGGTCAGTGTCGACCCTATCACACTTGCGCCAAAACCTGCTGTGGCCGAATCATGGGTTATCAGCAATGATAGAAAACGCTATACTTTTACGTTACGTGACAACGCTCACTGGTCAAATGGTGATCCTGTTACCGCTAATGATTTTGTATGGTCATGGCAACGAATGTTATCGCCTGCGCTTGCGAGTGAGTACGCCTACCAACTATTCACCGTCAAGAATGCAAAAGGCTTTAATCACGGCGAATTTGAAGACTTTCGTCACGTCGGCGTAAAGGCGATAAATCCTAAAACATTAGTCGTTGATCTTGAAAACCCAACGCCTTATTTTTTATCACTTCTGGCGCACTACAGCACTTTTGCTGTTCATCCACCGACGATATTGGCCTTTGGTGAACGCGAAGAAGCTGGCACTCTGTGGACAAGGCCGGGTAATCTTGTCGGCAATGGTCCTTTTATTCTCGACAGCTGGCGACTCAATTATATTATACGAGTGATCAAGAATCCGCATTACTGGGACCACAGTAAAGTTAGGTTGAATAAGATTTTATTTTACCCTATCGATAGTGCCTTAACTGAAGAGCGTATGTTTAGAACTGGAGTCTTGCATGCAACCAGTAGTACGCCGCTCGACAAAATTGCCACCTACCTTAAAAATGACCCTGATAAAATCTCGATCGACCCTTACCTGGGCACGTATTACTACCGGCTCAATGTGACAGAAAAGCCGCTTAATGATATTCGCGTCCGACGGGCACTGTCGATGTCGATAGACCGCCAAGCCATTACTGATTCCATTACTAAAGGCGGACAGATTCCGGCCTTTACATTCACTCCTCCTAACACTCAAGGCTACTTTGCCGACAACAACAGCATCATTTATGACGTGGCCAGCGCGCGTAAATTACTCAGCCAAGCCGGCTTCCCTAACGGTGAGGGCTTTCCAGAAATCGAGCTAACCTATAATACCAGTGACGGTCATCGACGCATAGCCGTTGCAATTCAACAAATGTGGAAGCTAGCGCTCAATATTGATGTAAGGCTTTCTAATCAAGACTGGAAAGTGTATTTGAGCCGAGTCCAATCTCTAGATTACAGCATTGCACGTGCGGCATGGATAGGCGATTACCCCGATCCCAATACATTTTTAGATATGTTTGTCACCGACGGTGGCAACAATCAAACTGGATGGTCAAATAAGCAATATGACCACTTAATTGATCTAGCAGCGGCAGAAGCCAATCCAATAATACGCTACCAGCATTTTCAAAAAGCCGAAAAATTATTGATGGATGAAAGCCCTATTATTCCTATTTATACGTATACTCGCGTATTATTAAAACATCCTCAGCTTCAAGGTTGGGAGCCAAATATTTTAGATATTCATCCCTATAAATATGTTTATCTAGAAGATCCAGTCATCGGCAGCGAGCAATAAATGATACGATTCTTTTTATCTCGACTTTTGCAAGCTATTCCTGTGATTTTCATTGTAATCACAGCGACATTTTTTTTAATTCGCAGCGCTCCTGGAGGGCCTTTCGATGCCGACAAAGTCGTTAGCCAAGAAGTTATTGAGCGGCTAAATGAACGCTATAATTTAGATGCCCCATTACACCAACAATATTTTGACTATTTACATCATTTAGTTCGTGGCGACTTTGGCCCCTCGTTTCGTTACACAAACCGCTCGGTCACTGAAATGATTGCTGCGGGACTGCCCATCACCTTTGAACTGGCCATTTACGCTATTATGATAGCGCTTATTGTGGGGATAGCCGCTGGCATGCTAGCGGCTGTAAAACCTAATTCTGCCCAGGATTATATTCCAATGTCATTAGCCATGACGGGTATCTGTATGCCATCATTTTTGCTTGGCCCATTACTGGTATTAGTCTTCGGCATTTGGCTGCAATGGCTTCCTGTCTCAGGGTGGGGCTACTCTCCCGGAGATAAGGTCTTACCCGCCATTACATTAGGCTCAACCTATGCCGCGTATATAGCTAGATTGACACGCGGTGGAATGCTAGAGGTGCTTAACCAAGACTATATTCGCACCGCAAAAGCGAAAGGGCTCAGTACCTTTAACATTATCGTTAAACACGCGCTTCGTGGTGGACTGGCACCCGTAGTGGCTTTTTTAGGCCCAGCCATAGCCGGTCTATTAGCTGGATCTTTTGTCGTCGAAACAATTTTTCAAATCCCTGGTCTTGGCCGGTTTTATGTCCAAGCTGCGTTTAATCGCGATTACACCATGATAATGGGCACCACTATTCTACTCTCTTGCTTAATTGTATTTTTGAACATGGTATCTGACTTGTTAGCTGTTTGGCTTAATCCTCGACTCACTTTAAACGCGAAAAATTAAACGTTATGGCTACTGATTCTCTCCAAAATGACCATGATCTGATCTTTCAACAAGGACGCTCACCTTGGCAAGATGCTTGGTATCGGCTTAAACAGAATAAGCTTTCAATTATTAGTTTGAATTTTCTCATCCTGATGGTGGTGATTGCACTGATTACACCTTGGCTTGCCCCATATGGTTACGAAACACAAGACCTCGCACTCGGTGCCTCTGGACCCTCTATTCAGCATTGGCTCGGTACTGACATTCATGGCCGAGATCTAATGACTCGACTCATGTATGGCGGCAGAATCTCTCTGTTGGTAGGCTTTGCTGCCACCGCAGTATCGTTGGTCGTTGGCGTATTATGGGGAACTATCGCAGGTTATGTTGGCGGTCTAACCGATACTATTATGATGCGAATAGTTGATATATTGTATGCCCTGCCCTTTATGATTTTTATTATCTTACTGATGGTCGTATTTGGTCGCAGCTTACTGCTTCTATTTTTAGCCATTGGACTGATGGAATGGCTAACCATGGCAAGAATTGTTCGAACCCAGGTGATGACTGTTCGTAACCAAGAATTTGTCAGCGCCGCTATTGTCACGGGTCTCAGTCACTGGCAGGTCATTAGCCATCATATTATTCCTAACATTATCGGCCCGGTAATTGTCTACATCACACTAACAATTCCTAGTGTCATGCTGTTAGAGGCATTCTTAAGCTTTTTAGGTTTAGGGATACAACCGCCTCAAAGTTCATGGGGGGTACTTATTTCAGGCGGTGTAGAGACAATGGAAGAATACCCGTGGTTATTAATATTTCCAGGACTAACCTTATCTGCAACCTTATTTGCACTGAATTTTTTGGGCGACGGTCTTCGTGACGCACTAGATCCTCGCGCCATTAGCGACAGGTAAAAGAGATATTATGAATTTACTTAAGGTCAGCAATTTGTCGGTTGCATTCCACACTCGAGACGGCAAAACCCAAGCAGTTGATAATGTTTCATTTGCTGTTGCTCATGGCGAAACGCTTGGCATTGTTGGCGAATCTGGCTCTGGTAAATCGGTTAGCTGCTACGCATTAATGGGCCTTATTCATTCACCACCGGGGCTCATTGAGAAAGGCACCGCCTTGTTTGATGGCATTGACCTACTGTCCGCCTCAGAAAAAACCATGCGCCAAATTCGCGGCAAACGAATCAGCATCATTTTTCAAGATCCGATGACCTCATTAAACCCCTACCTTACGATCGGCGATCAAATTATTGAACCTTTACTGCTGCATGATAAGATTTCGCGAAATTTAGCGAAACAAAAAGCATTAACACTGTTAGAAGAGGTTGGGATCAGTAACGCAGCGGTTCGATTTGAGCAATATCCACATGAGTTTTCAGGTGGCATGCGGCAGCGAGTAGTCATTGCAATGGCTCTAATCACCGAACCAGAATTGCTGATTGCCGACGAACCCACAACCGCTCTCGATGTCACTATACAAGCACAAATCCTTGCTCTGATTAAAAAATTGCAGCAGCAGAGAAACATCGCCGTTATTTTTATTTCCCATGATTTAGATGTTATTAGATACATGGCTGATCGAACCTTAGTTATGGAACAGGGCCTTATTGTAGAGCAAGGACACAGCAAGACTGTTTTTGAATCACCGCAACACCCGTACACACAAAAATTACTGGCCTCTATTCCGCAGAAGGCAAAAGCCTCCTTGTACCAATTTAGACCTAAACAAGCCGATGCACTGTTGTCACTCAGCAATGTCAGTGTTAGCTTTAAAAGTCGTGAGTCTCGCTTTCAAGCGGTCAATAACGTCAGCTTAAAACTCGCACGGGGTGAGATTTTAGGTTTGGTGGGTGAGTCTGGTTGCGGTAAAACGACCCTGTCACAGAGCATCGTCAAATTAGTCGACATCGATTGTGGCGAAATACGACTGGGCGAGCAATCATTGCACCAACTTAACCCGAGCAAACTTAAGCTTGCACGCAAACACGTCCAAATGATCTTTCAAGACCCCTATGCATCGCTTAATCCTAGAATGACCGTCTTCAACACATTGGCTGAACCATTAAAAGTTCATCGGCTGATCGATAAAAAAGGCATGAGAGACAAAGTGCTCAGCCTTATGGCCGATGTGGGACTGGACCCTAGTTGGGCCAATAAGTATCCGCATGAGTTCTCAGGCGGGCAGCGACAACGAATTGCAATCGCCAGGGCTCTTGCCGTGGAGCCGCAGTTAATTATTGCGGATGAACCCGTTTCCGCTTTAGATGTAACCATTCAAGCACAAATTCTTGAACTGTTACTTGTGCTTTGTCAGCAAAGGCAGCTTACCATGATTTTTATATCGCATGACCTTGCTGTAGTTAGATACATCGCCGATCGAACAGCCGTGATGAGTGAAGGCCAAATTGTTGAAATTAATAATACAGAAACACTCTATCAACAACCCACACATCGCTATACGAAAAAGCTACTTTCGGCAAAATTATCATCATTATCCGCTGAGCATTAATGACCCAAATACGTCAAGGCAATGAATTACAGGCGATTAATTATCGCCGCACTCGCAATTTAAAAATATCAATAAAACCAGCTACTTACATAACCCCCAGGCTTATTGTAATTAAATCACTGATTAAACAAACACTTAGAGCTTGTGATTGTGGGCGTTGTATTGGGTTTTTACTAAAACATTGATACAATGAAATCTTGAATAAGTTCAAAATGAACTTATTTAGCAGTATCGTATGGGTGCTTCATCGATACAATGGCCTATTTTTATCGCCATGAAAAGTTAGATACAAGCAGTAACTGGTTCCTTAACATGTTCGCCAGCCACCTAACAGGTATTTTTATGTCATCAATTAGTAGCGCTATCATCCCGACTAAGTTTGCTCGCTCAATGGTAAAGGTCGCCGAAGCTCAAGGTCATAATATTTTGCAGATCCTTGAAGCCGCTGAAATGCCTTTTGACCCACGTAGCAACGAAGAAGACCACCCTGAGTATATTTCTGCAGATCTTTATAATCGACTTTACCAACGCATTATGTGGACGTTGCAAGATGAAACCTTCGGCATGTTGCCACAAATAAAAGCGCCTTTAGGTTCTTTCCGAATGACATCTCTGATGATTATCCATTGCGACAACCTCGGCGAAGCTATGATTCGCGGCAATGAATTCAGTGATTTTCAGCAGGCATTAATTGGTTATACGCCAACAAAAAAACGTCGTTTATATAATACCTCACCTGATGTTGCCGTCCTCGAGTTACCGCATTACCAGGATTTACAGCACGCTTTGACAGCTGATGGTATCCTAGCTGGTGCGCATATTCTTTCAGCTTGGCGACGATTTTGTGGCTGGCTCATAGGCAATACTATCGAGTTATTAGAAGTCCGCTTGCCGGGGACTGAGCCTGATAATATGCCTCGCTATCAAAAACTGTTCAATTGCCCAATTAGCTTTGGCGCCGATGTCGCACAATTTAGCTTTAGTAGTCATTACATGAAAGCTCGCATTGTACAAAATGAAGATAGCTTAAAAACCCTGCTGAGAAATGCACCCTACGCATTGTTAGCTGAGGAAGTTAGCTCAACCAATAACATTATTACGCGAATGCGCAAACACATTGGCAGTGAATTTACTAAAGATTTTCCATCAGTAGAAGAGATGGCAGGTTTACTAAACATGTCGGTGTCGACGCTTCGCCGACGACTCAATAAGGAAAATACGACTTACCAAAAATTTAAAGACATAACGCGTCGCGATGCGGCTATTCATTATTTGAAGCAACCGGAACTTAAGATTAATGCCATTTCAGCGTTAATGGGATACGATGAACCAAGTGTTTTTCATCGATCATTTAAGAAATGGACAAATATGACACCTGGCGAGTACCGCAACCAGTTAAATCAACAAGAAGTTGATAAAGCTGAAGCGTAACACTCATTAAATATTGCGAGGCTCGCCTACGATTCAGGAGCGGGCCTGGCTCGCTGATTAAATAACTGCGCCATCAGTCGTTTTATCTCTTCCGGAGTGTATTGACTGGCATCAACTGTTAAATCGCTACCAACGTCCATGCCTACTTTCACACCTGGTCGTTCTGAAAGTTCGTCCCACCAGCGCTTAAAATATTTAAATTCATTGATGTCTTCACCCTGCGCTTCAAGATACGTACACCATGGATAGCAAATCATATCGGCTATGGTGTATTCATCGCCGGCCAAATAAGGACGATCATATAAACGATTATTCATCACGCCATAAATACGGTTAACCTCATCAGCGTAACGTTGTTTTGCATAACTTTGATCACCCTTATCATCATCTAGCCGGCGGTAATGACCGGCCTCACCAAACTTAGGCCCTTGATTGGCCATCTGCCAAATTAACCATTGAATAACTTCGTATTTTGCTTCCGTTTGTTGCGGCCAAAACAAACCTGTTTTTTCAGCCACGTACATCATGATGGCGCCAGACTCAAACACACTAATAGGTGCATCGCTTCCAATCGGCTGATGGTCAACAATCGCAGGCATTCGGTTATTGGGACTTATAGCAATAAAATCAGGCGTAAACTGATCACCTGTACCAATAGAGCATGGGACAACCTGATACTCAAAATCAGGATCTATCCGTTTAATTTCTTCAAATAATATGCTGACTTTTAAGCTGTTAGGCGTGGGCCAAAAATGTAAATCAATCATACGCTTTAATATCCTGTTGAATTTTTTTCGAAAGAATTTATATTTACACAGGTGAACAAAAAAACACAATTACTGTTTGTATAATTAATCGGTGAATAATTAACGCTTTGAACGACTGCTCCACTGCCCGCCTCTAGCCTTATTAGAAGGCCGCGAGCGTTTTTTAGCAGGACGGCCACCTTGACCTTTTGTTTCAGCAGGAATAAGTTGATTAGGGCCATCACCAATTAATTCTGAGCGGTTCATTTTTATCAAAGATTCGCGAAGATAAGGCCAGTTTTTTTCATCGTGATAGCGTAAAAAAGATTTTTGTAACCGTCGCTGGTCTAAATTCTTGGCAACGTACACTTTCTCTCCCCGTTTGTATTTTAATTTTTTAAGCGGGTTTCGACCAGAATGATACATAGCCGTTGCTAGTGCCATTGGCGAAGGATAAAACGTCTGCACCTGATCAACTCTAAAATCGTTATCTTTCAACCACAAAGAAAGGTTCAGCATTTCTTCATCTGTACAACCTGGATGAGCAGCAATGAAATACGGTATTAGGTACTGCTTTTTATTAGCTTGCTTAGTGAACTTCTCAAACATTTTTTTAAATGTATCGTAACTGCCCATGCCTGGCTTCATCATCTTTGACAATGTTTCGTCTTCACTGTGCTCGGGCGCAATCTTCAAATAACCGCCCACATGATGAGTGACCAGTTCTTTGACGTACTCCTCATCCAAAACTGCTAAGTCATAGCGTAAACCTGAGGCAATCAAAATACGCTTAATACCTGGCAGCTCTCTGGCTTTACGGTAAAGTTGAGTCGTTGGCTTATGGTCAGTCACTAAGTTCTTACAGATGTTAGGATAAACACACGATAAACGCCTGCAATTAGCCTGCACCACATCATCATTGCAGTTTAAGTGATACATATTTGCTGTAGGGCCACCTAAATCAGAAATACTCCCCGTAAAGCCAGGCACTTGATCACGGATTTTTTCGATCTCGTCCAAAACAGACTGCTCTGAACGGCTTTGAATAACGCGTCCTTCATGTTCGGTGATTGAGCAAAAGGTACAACCGCCAAAACAACCTCGCATGATATTAACTGAGGTTTTAATCATGTCATAGGCGGGTATAACCGCATCGCCATAACTGGGATGCGGACGCCGCTGATAAGGTAAGGCAAAGACCGCGTCCATTTCTTCAGTCGTTAATGGAATCGGTGGTGGACTAACCCATACTTCACGCTCGCCGTGTTTCTGAATAAGGGCGCGCGCATTGTGTGGATTGCTTTCTTGATGCAGTACCCTCGATGCATGCGCGTATAATATGGGGTCATTGGATACTTTTTCAAACGAAGGTAAGCGAATATACACATTGTCAGCAGATATGCCTTGCTCATTCAATGTTTTATTAGCAATTGGCATTGGAATAATTTTTACAACGTCCTCTTCCATTTGCTGAGGTTTCGTTTTATCGCGATCGCAATCTTTTTCGCCCTCATCGTAGTGATAGGGATTCGGCAATTTATCAATGGCATTCGGCCAATCAATTCGGGTCGAATCAACTTCAACATAGCCCTTATGAGCTTGAGGTAAAATGGTCGTGGTGCCGCGAAGGCGTCCCGCCTCAGCAATATCGCGACCCGCAGCCACCAAATGGGCTAAATCGCATAGGGCTCGTTCAGCATTACCGTAGAGCAAGATATCAGCTCCACTGTCAACTAATACTGACCGCCTGACACTGTCGCTCCAATAATCGTATTGCGCAATACGCCGTAAGCTTGCTTCTATTCCACCAATCACAATTGGCACATCAGGAAAAGCTTGGCGACAGCGTTGGGTATAAACAATTACACAGCGATCTGGACGTTGACCGCCCTCACCACCAGCGGTATACGCATCGTCGCTACGCATTCTTAAATCAGCCGTATAACGGTTAATCATCGAATCCATGTTGCCGCCGGTCACACCAAAAAATAAATTCGGCTTACCAAGAGCAGAAAAATCGGCAGTTGCTTGGGCATCACCCTGCTGCCATTTAGGCTGGCTAATAATGCCCACCCGAAAGCCTTGCGCTTCAAGCATTCGGCCAATGACGGCCATACCGAAACTGGGATGATCAATATAAGCGTCACCCGTCACTAAAATAATATCGCAACTATCCCAACCTAAGTCATCCATTTCGGCGCGAGTCATCGGTAGATAAGGCGCTACACCATAGCATTCAGCCCAATATTTTGGAAAAGAAAATAATTCCGGTGCCACTACCGGTTGACGTAAGCTTGAAGACACACGATGACCTGCTATAAAGCGGTGAAGACGGTATCATCATAAAAAACCGTCTAAGAAAAGGCCCATTTAATCATAAACGGGTCTCATTTGACATTGGCACAGCAACCGAAGAACAGACAGATAATGGCACTATTGGAGATTAACAAACACTGAGAGGCCAAAAGCGCTCAGAGTTGCGCAATTCGCTCCGCCTCAGCAGAAACCGCTAAGCCCATCTCTGAAAATCCTTTTTGAAGGGACGAACCTAACAACCTCGACAATATTGGAATCAACCATCCATGCAGCTCAAAACGGGATTGATAGCGCGTCTTGCCATTATCAAGTGTTTGCAACGTATGCGAACGGAAACTACGAAGAAGGAACGTGGGGCTTTTAGGACTTGTATACGAAAAATAAGTGCCTTGCTCGACCTCGCTAATGTATTCTACTTGATGACGAGGATTGCCCTTACCCATGATCACTTGCATAATTATTTCATTACCAACAGCCAGTTCACACTCGCAGTCAACCACAAAAGGATTCCAGTTTTTATAACAAGAGAAATCTGTTAACACGTCCCATAACACTTGCTGTTTAGCGGCAATAATAAATTCATGTTCAATAATTAGCGACATATATATTCCTCTACGAAGTGACTGTTCTCGGTACCGTTAAACTTCTAAACAATAAAAACCGCAGACTATGCGCCGCGCCAAATAGTAACTGGACTTAATTGATACACTGACTTTAACACTCTTACGCCGACAAGTGCGACTAACAACATTGAAAATAATATAACAACGACAGTAATACCCAATGGTGCAAGAAGTGGCATATCAAACACCCATTGACCTAAACTGTATAAAATTACTTGCGCGGAGATAACAGCACTAACGCCAGCTAACATGCCGCCAATTAATAACTCAACCCATAAGCTACGTTTCAATAAAGATGCGGAACTGCCTAGTGCGCGAAATATTGTCTGCTCTGTTAAGCGCTTATCCAATGTCATTCGCAAACTTGCCACCATTACTAACAAACCAGCCAAAACGGTTATCCATGCTAACGCTTCGACCGCCAAGCTCACTTTGGTTAATATTTTTTGTGCTCGCTCAATGATTTCTCCTACATTTATTAAGGTAGTAGATGGGTGCTGACGGCTAAGTTCATCAACTAATGACACTTGATTATCGCCCACATAAAAGCTTGTCATATGAGTAAATGGAAAATGAGATAAGTTTGGAGGTGACAAAATAAAATAAAAATTAGGCCGCATGCTGTTCCAATCGAGCGAACGAATACTCGTCACTCGCGCAACATGTTCTTGGCCGGCGAAGCTAAAATGCAAACTATCATCAAGCCCTATTTTAAGGTCGTCTGCAATGCCCTGCTCAACTGAAACTTGAGCTACTTCACCACCCTTACCATGCCATTTTCCTGCTAATAGAACATTGTCTTCGGCCAATTCTGACGATTCAGTCATCACCATTTCACGTTCTAACGATGCCAGTGCATCAGCATTAGTGACTCCCCACTCTTGAAAGCTTAAGTGGTTTATTGCTACCAATCGAGCGCGAGCAACGCGATAAATCGGCTGCCGCTCGAATTGCTCACGCTGTAAATATGTCGAGAAGGAATCGACTTCTGAAGATAATATATTCACTGCAAAAAAATTCGGTGCTTTGGCCGGTAGCTGAGTTTGCCAATCCGCCAAAAGTGCTAATCGTAAGGACATGATGACAACAAGCACGGTCAAGGTAAGAGATAACGCGGTGGCTCTCAACTGGCTGGTCTGCGGCTGACGACAAAATGCGGCCATGCCCATGCGCAATGCAAGGCGATTTAAATTTTTATTAGATTCTCGAGTTAATCGATGCGATCGAGTGTTACCAGTAAATTGCTGAGCAGTTGAAGAACCTAAACTACCGCTAGCCACTACTCGGTGGTCGTTGATCAATAATAATGCCTTTGTTACCAGCAACGATACACAGGCGACGGCAATAGTCAGTAAAACAATGCCTAAATAGATAATAAGACTGGCCTGCCAGCTACCGCTATAGAAAAATAACAAGCATAAAAAGCCTAGAGCAAAAATAATATAGCCTGTTCTCTGAGGTGCCTGTGCAGAAGCCGACCGCAATAAGCGCATCGGTGAAACCTTGATTAATCCAAGCAAGGTCGGCACAGCAAAACACACCAGACAAAATAAAGCAGTGACTGCGCCAGCAACAAAAGAAGCGCTCGAAATTTCAGAAGGTATAGCTAACACATCTTGTAACACATAAAAACCGAGCGCCTGAATACTAAAGCCAATCGCATAACCCAGCAACAATGCTAGCAATGAAAACAGCAATAACTGAAAGAAATAAACTGCAAACAACTGCTGACGGCTGGCACCCAATGCACGCATAATAGCGACGTTATCCTGTTGCCCAGCCATAAATCGAGAGGCTGAAATCATTGCTGCCAAGCCCGCTAAAAGCACCGCCATAGCGCCGCCTAAACTTAAAAAGCTACTTGCACGATCAAGGATATCTTCTGTGGCTTGACTGCCTGCTTCGCGGCTCACTAAACTATGATGAATATCAAGTCGTGGCGTTAGCCATGACTCCATAACATTCAACGCTTTCTCCTTGCCTGCTAACATCCAGCTATAGCTAACACGGCTTCCGGCAACGACTAAACCAGTACTCTCAACATCAACAACACGAATTAATGCTCGGCCGGCAAAACCTAAACTGGGTATTGCCGAGCCAGGCTCATCAACCAACACTTTAGTAAAAAGCAACAGCCGATGCCCAACTTCAATTTGATCACCAACTTTAGCGGCTAGCGCATCAGCGCTACGAGCATCCAGCCAAATCTCACCACTTCTCGGCAAGCTTACATCAAGCGCTTGTTGGCGTATTATTGGTGCGCCCAGAGTATTTGACGCGGTTAATTCTCCCCTCAATGGATAAGCTGCTGAGACGGCTCGAATGTCGGTCAGTTGCAGTTCATCGTTAAAAAACAGCATTGATGGAAAGCGCAGACTTTGAACAGTTTGTAAGCCAAGCGAATCGGCTTGGCGCTGCCAAGCAGGATCAACTAAGCCATTCGACTGAACCACTAAATCAGCCGCCATCATCTTTGCACTTTCTTGAAAGATAGCCGTTTGAATACGGTCGGTAAAAATCAAAACGCCGGTTACTATCGTCACAGCTAAAGCTTGACAAAGAAAAAATAAACCCAATTCTGGACTCGGTCTTCGCCTCAGCGTTGAGTTCAGCAAAGGTAAGTAACGACTTAATAATGGTTTCTTTTTATAGGATAAAAAATTGCTATCAACGGCTGCCATAATACTTATAAAGCCTCTAAACTCGGTTCTAATCGACCTTGCTTTAGCAGATAGACCTTATCGCAGCGTTGAGCCAATACTGGGTCGTGAGTAACCATTACTAAAGTCGAACCACTGGCAGTATTTAACTCAAATAAGAGTTCTATCATGGCTTTACCCGTGGACTCGTCAAGACTGCCGGTCGGTTCATCAGCAAATAAGATGCGAGGGTGATTAGCAAATGCCCTCGCCAACGCTACTCGTTGCTGCTCGCCGCCAGATAATTGGCGCGGGTAATGGTTCATACGATCGCCCAAGCCAACTCTCTTAAGCCAGTCTCTGCCTAACTCAGGAAGACGTTTACCTGCCAGCTCTAATGGCAACAATACATTGTCTAAAGCGGTCATATCGTCAACTAACTGAAAGTCTTGAAACACAAAACCCATTGCACTGCCACGAAGCCAAGCTCGCCAATCTTCATCGTGTTGATAAATAGAATAGCTTATATCTTCATCGGCAATTTCAACACTTCCACTATTGGGCACATCCATTGCTGCCAGCATGCCTAATAGCGTGGTTTTACCCGAGCCAGATGCTCCTATAATGGCGCAAGTCTCACCGGCACTCAGTTGTAAATCAACACCCTGTATAATCGGCACGGTTTGTGATGAAAGCGACAAAGAACGAATCAAACCCTTGGCGGTTAAGCTAAAGCCAGAAGAGGCCGTATTTTCAGTATCATTATTCAAATTTCCGTACCACCAACCAAACTGTTATCATAGTGAATGAAAGACCATCTGACACCCAAACAATAAGACCCGTTACTTAGGTGAATAATCGTGAATAAATATGTTATCTTAATGGCCTGCATAAAGACATTAAGGACAGCTATTGCGTCGTTGTATTTTACGCAAAAAGCCCACCAATGGATTCGTTGCCTCGCGTTATTATTGGCTATTTCAACGGGCATTAACCCCAATGCATTCGCCAATAATACCATTTTAATTTATGGTGATAGCCTCAGTGCTGGCTACGGCATAGACATCAATGTGGGCTGGGTCAGTTTACTGCAAAATAAGCTGCTTGAGAGTGGATATAATTACCAAGTTGTTAATGCCAGTATCAGCGGCGAAACCACAGCAGGTGGTCGGCACCGCATTAATGAAGCGTTAAAAAAACACCAACCAGAAATCATAATTATTGAATTAGGGGGCAATGACGGGCTTCGCGGCATGGAACTTAAACAGATAAAAGACAATTTATCCTTTATGATTACCGCTAGCCTCAACCATGATGCTAACGTGCTGTTAATGAGTATCGAAATACCGCCTAATTACGGACCCCGTTATAATCAAAAATTTAGCCAGAATTACGATGTGCTTGCTCATGAACATGCAATCAGTTTAGCGCCATTTTTATTGAAATCGGTCGCCACTGACCCTGCTTATATGCAGGCAGACGGCATTCATCCAAAAGCTAATGCTCAGGGAATGATACTAAAAAACGTTTGGCCTTTTTTAACGCCATTACTTAATCAGTCAATCGGAGATTAACAACCATTGCCGCATAGCAAGCGGCCAGCTAAACGTGGTATTCTTGATATCACAGCTTGTATGCATTCTATCAATATTGCATAAACTGGGTTACCAAAAAGATCAACCACAGTAATCACGAGAAAAATCAGTCAAAACAATTAACTAAAGTAACTCTGTCACTATGAATCAATCACCTTTATCTTTTGATCTTCATCATATATGGCACCCCTACAGCTCGCTTACTCAACCTGTCCCACCTCTGCATGTCGACAGCGCCCATGGAGTTGAACTGCAGTTGAAAGATGGTACCAAACTTATAGATGGCATGGCGTCATGGTGGTCAGCAATACATGGTTATAACCACCCAGTATTGAATAAGGCGGCTAAAAACCAAATCGATAATATGTCCCATGTCATGTTTGGCGGTCTTACTCATGATCCCGCCATTTCCCTTTGTCAAAAACTGGTCAATATGACACCCGCAACGTTAACCAAAGTTTTCCTTAGCGATTCAGGCTCAGTAGCCGTGGATGTCGCTATCAAAATGGCCATACAGTATTGGTATTCGCTAGGCCATAAAAAGAAAACTGAACTTGTTGCTTTGCGTGGTGGTTACCACGGAGATACGCTTGGCTCAATGTCTGCTTGTGATCCTGACACAGGCATGCACCATCTCTTTAAAGGCATCCTTGCCCAACAACACTTTGTAAATCGTCCTCAAGCCAAGTTTGGACAAGCCAAATCGCTCACTGATATTGACGAAATGAGGGCATTGCTGACAAGCAACCATGAAACTATTGCCGCAGTTATTCTGGAGCCTATTGTTCAAGGCGCTGGCGGCATGTATTTTTACTCAGCCGATTATTTAGCGAATATCAGACAACTCTGCGACCAATACAATGTTTTATTAATTGCTGATGAAATCGCCACAGGCTTTGGCCGAACCGGTGAATTATTCGCCTGCCATCATGCATCCATAGCGCCTGATATTATGTGCCTCGGCAAAGCACTTACCGGCGGCTACCTGTCGCTAGCCGCAACGCTTACCACTGATACTATCGCCGAGACCATTTGCCAAGGTGAAGGCGGTGCATTTATGCACGGGCCAACCTTTATGGGTAATCCACTTGCCTGCAGTATAGCTAACGCTAGTGTCGGATTATTACTTGAAAGTGACTGGCAAACGAATATTAAACGCATTGAAAACCAACTAAACAAAAACCTGCTTTCACTTAAAGGTCGCGCCAAAATCGCTGATGCGCGAGTGCTCGGCGGGATTGGCGTAATCGAAGCAAAAAATAATATCGACATGCATAAAGTGCAAAAGCTTTTACCCGATCTTGGTGTGTGGCTTCGCCCCTTCGGAAAACTGGTTTACACCATGCCTCCATACATTATGAAAAACCAAGAACTCGATCAGGTTTGCCATGCCATCGACAGTGTAATTGAAAAATGCAGTTAACCTGAGGCGCTAACGATGCAACAAGAGCAGCAACCGCGATCTGTCCGTCAAAATCAATTAAATGAAATTATTTTTGGCACAGAAACCACTGCTGGAAAAACATTCGACATTGCTCTAATTATTATTATCTGTCTCAGCAGTTTGATTGTAATACTCGATTCAGCCAATGTACTCAATATTGGGTACCATCGATATCTCATTACCATTGAATGGTGCTTTACAATACTGTTTAGCTTTGAATACATCGCTCGCCTATATTGCTCACCTCACCCTTCGCGTTATGCTAAAAGTTTTTATGGCTTAATTGATCTGTTATCAATCGTGCCAGCTTATTTAGCGGTAATTTACAGTGGTGCACAATACTTTCTTATTCTTCGCTTATTAAGGGTACTTCGTTTATTTCGCGTATTAAAGTTGCTTCGCTTTGCCGGTGATGCAAACATATTGACCCGTTCACTTTGGCAATCTAGAAGAAAGATACTGATATTTTTATTTACCGTGATTATTTTTGCTACCGTGTTTGGCGCTTTTATGTTTGTTGTTGAAGGCCCTGAACATGGCTTTGACAGCATACCTGAGAGCATCTACTGGGCAATTGTGACTATCACCACTGTTGGTTATGGTGATATATCTCCTCAAACAGCGCTGGGCAAGTTATTAGCCAGTTTTGTTATGGTATTAGGGTATTCAATTATTGCCGTCCCAACAGGCATTCTCACTGCTGAGCTAGCCAATGAGATGCGACTCGATCGGTCGACAAATAAGTGTCACCATTGCGGTCGAAGTGGCCACGATAATGACGCCATGCACTGCAAATTCTGCGGTAATCAAATATAACGAAGCGCTGACGAGGTCATTATGTTTAAACGCTTAAAAAATTGTCACAATACAGAAGATTTTCGTCTGCTCGCTAAGCAACGCTTACCCGGACCAGTATTTCATTATATAGACGGTGCAGCTGATGACGAAATCACTTACCGACGCAATACTCAAGCCTTTGATGATTGTGATCTCATACCAAATGTACTGGCTGGCGTTGAGTCTATTGACATGTCCACTACCTTAATGGGACATAAAATGGCGATGCCATTATTTTTATCGCCTACGGCATTACAGCGACTCTTTCATCATGAGGGCGAACGTGCCGTTGCTGCAACTGCCGATAAATTTAATACTTACTTTGGTATTTCTTCGCTGGCAACCGTCAGTATCGAAGAAATTGGTAAGCACTATTCGGCACCAAAGATGTTTCAGCTTTATGTTCACAAAGATAAAGGCTTAACACAAAACATGATTGACCGCTGTAAAGCCGCTAAATTTGATGCGCTATCGCTCACTGTAGATACGATTGTCGGAGGTAATCGCGAACGAGACTTACGCTCTGGATTTACCTCACCAATGAAACTCACCGCTAAAAGCTTAATGAGTTTTGCAAGCCATCCAGCATGGGCAATGAACTACTTATTTGGTGAAAAATTTGAACTATCTCAGCTAAAAGATCATGTCGAAGAAGGCACTAATGTCACTTTATCGGTGGCCGATTACTTTAACACTATGCTCGATCAAAGCATGAACTGGCAGACTGCGGAAGAAATTAGACGTCAATGGGATGGACATTTTTGCTTAAAAGGCATTATGTCAGTCAGCGATGCGGTTCGCGCTGCTGACATTGGCGCAACAGCCATTATGGTGTCTAATCATGGCGGTCGCCAGCTCGATGGGGGCCGTGCCCCCTTTGATCAACTCGCCGAAATTGTCGATGCGGTCGGCGATCGAGTTGAGGTCATTTGTGATGGAGGCATTAAACGTGGCTCACATATTTTAAAAGCGTTATCGGTCGGCGCTAAAGCCTGTTCAGGCGGCAGACTTTATCTTTATGCTTTAGCAGGTGCTGGCCAGCCGGGTGTCGAGCGAGCCATTGGCCTTCTGCATAATGAGATTGAACGCGGCATGAAACTGATGGGATGTAAATCTATTGCTGATCTTAACCGCGATAATCTTCGCTATCGTTAAATATAGATCAGCTATAAGATCTTTAAGCTAACGGTTTTATTTTTTTATCTCGCTTTTAGCTCTCGTTGAAATTAATACTATGAGTCCAAAGCCGATAATGATAAACACTGGCGGTAGCATTGGTACATTGATGACGCTTGAATCATACAACTTTACCTCGGGATCGCCAAACAGGTTAAACCCAACTTGATTTTGCCAATACCAACATCGACCGTATAAATCAGCGTCTTTTCGAACACCCATTAAGGCATCTCCCACCGAGTCACCGCTAGCAACGCGTTGATTAAAATCATACCCCATACCTGCGTTACCTGAATGATGTGCAGCACTAGAAAGATCAACCGGTGAGCCAGGACCATGACTAATAGCTGTTGCACCGACAGTGGCAATAGCACCGTTCACTAATAGGCTATAACTTAAATTATTAGTGTTAGTGACTTGCGAATTTAAGCATGAAGCCTGAAAAGTAATAAAGGGTTTACTGTCGTCTAACGTTGCTGCTATTGACGTATTAATGACTGCAGCTGCACCTGAACCACCACCGTGGGTTAACCATGTTACAAGGCCAGGGGTATTTGTTTGCAATGTAGTTTGAACGTTAGGAATCGAACATTGATCATACGTTGGGGCTGAGCTTAATAATGGACTACAATTGCCTGCTAAAGTACAGCTAGCTGAGTCATAAATTCGATCAACTGCTGTGATTCCTTGCGGCGCAAACACATCATTAGTTAATGCCTCGCCATAAAATAATCGGTTTGCACCCTCGGTTGCAATAAGGGCTGAAAAACGCCAGTCAATCGATGCCAACGAAGCGTTTTGATAATTGATAATCTTCGTTAAGATATGGTCAAGCTTATTAATGCCATCAGCTAATAACACGGGCTCATTATTCGAACCGTATGTCGGTATTCGACCAACAGACAAGTCATAATCAAGTTCAATGCCTCCAGCTCCGAAATCACCCGTACTTGAACCCACCGCTGTTGCCTCACCAAATTCACCGTACTGACCATCGTTATCAAGATCCCAGTTCCCATCAAGTTCAGCATAATAAAAATCTGAAGGAACTTGAGATTGAGAAAAATTACAACTGGTTGACCCAAAAACAGGCGTTTGACCCACAGCGCCTGTCGTGCGTGGGTAAGTGCGTTTCATGGGGACAGGTCCAGTGTGCACGCGAGGATCACCAATAATTAGTAAGTAGCGAAGATTATACTGAGCCTTAGCTTGCTGGAGAAAATTGCGCAACGCTTCAGCAGCTGCATCACCGGTTAAACCTCCTGCACCCCAGTCATTTTCATCGAATACATATGTATTGAAACCACGCATCTGCTTATGAGCCACAAACGTGTTAAGCATGTTAGATTGTGAACGAATAGCTGATGAAGTCACGATAGCATAGCCCTCACTGGGCTGTGAGAGCGCTTTTGAATGAAAGAAAAATACTGAGATGGTTGTAAAATACAAAATTGTAAATAAACGTGCAGTAGAAAAGCGCATCATTTTATCCTTCTAACGAAATATCGTTAGTCATTAAGGTTAGACCGCTAATGGTCTAACGTTTTGGTCTATCATTATTGTTATCAGAAGGTTCACCTTAACGATTAAATCTACCTCAGTTGTGCCACAGCACGTTAATTCTGTAACAATCTGTATCAAGTCAAAATATTTAAATCATTGCATTCTGTTATTATGGACAGGTTAAATAATCAGTATTACTTCGGATTATGAATAGATTATTACTAATATAAACAGTCACTTAAGAAATTAATTTAACCCAAAACATAAAACAAAAAAATTCTCTATTAACTCACTAAACTGTTAATATATGTTTTTTTTTGCTTCTTTATTAGAGAATTTTATGAGCTTTCATCCACCGCAACGTATTCTTATGGGGCCTGGGCCCTCTGATGTTAACCCACGGATATTGTCAGCGTTAGCCCGTCCCACCGTCGGTCATCTCGACCCAAGTTTCATTGAATTAATGGATGAGATTAAGGACCTATTGCAATTTTGCTTTCAAACCAACAATGCACTCACCTTACCCGTTTCTGCGCCTGGCTCAGCCGGTATGGAAACCTGCTTCGTTAACTTAATTGAGCCAGAAGAAACCGTTATCATCTGTCAAAACGGCGTGTTTGGTGGACGAATGAAAGAAAATGTTATTCGCTGTGGCGCAAAAGCCGTGATGGTCGAAGACAACTGGGGAGCCGCAATTGATTTAGTAAAAGTAAAAAAAGCTATCAGTAATAATCCACACGCAAAAGCGTTAGCTTTTGTTCATGCTGAAACATCAACTGGCGTTCAAAGCAATGCAGCTGGACTCTGCGCTTTAGCAAGCGAAGCAGGCATGCTATCGATCGTTGATACGGTGACAGGACTGGCTGGCATCAATGTTGATGTTGATGGCTGGGGTGCTGATGCGGTTTACTCAGGGACACAAAAGTGTCTGTCGTGTACACCTGGCATATCACCGGTTACCTTTAGCCCCCGTGCGGTTGAGGTGATACAAAAAAGAAAAGCACCGGTTCAAAGCTGGTTCTTAGATTTAAATTTAGTCATGGGCTATTGGGGTCAAGGAGCCAAGCGCGCCTACCATCATACCGCACCAGTGAATGCCCTCTATGCATTGCATGAATCATTATTAATCGTTAAAGATGAGGGCCTTGAAGCTAGCTGGGCAAGGCACATGCATAATCATTTAGCTTTACGCGCAGGGCTAGAAGCCATAGGGCTAAGCTTGCCTGTCAACGAAGCTGATCGATTACCTCAATTAAATTTAGTGACTATTCCCGACGGCGTTGATGATGCCAAACTAAGGAGCCAACTATTAGCCGAATTTGATCTTGAGATTGGCGCTGGACTGGGTGCATTAGCGGGCAAAGTGTGGCGAATTGGCTTAATGGGCTTTAGCGCAAAACCTGAAAATGTTCGGCTTTGCTTAACCGCCATAGAACATTGCTTAATCGCTCAAGGAATGTCTATCGAAAGTGGCACCGCTGTTGCGGCCGCAGAAGCCGCTTATTCGAACTAAGCTATGTCAGCTATTGTTGACAGTCAATCATTACCTTAATGGCCTGATCGGTATCTCTGGCCATCGCTAAAGCCTGATCAAACTGCGACAAAGGAAAGTGGTGTGTAATTAAAGCCGCCACTTCATCACCTAGTGTTTCGAGCATCGATAACACCTCGGGAAACTCCTCGGGGTAAGCCATTGCACCTTTAATCGATAGTTCTTTTGACAGTACTGACACTAAGTCAATACTGGCAGACGCCTTATGCACCCCTACCACGACTAAACGGGCCTGCATTTTTGCCAAGCTAACCATTTGTTCAAACACACTGCCTACGCCAGTCGCTTCTAAATAGACATCAGTTGCTGGTATCAATTGGCCGTAACTACTGACTGAACCATGGTGCTGCTTCAGCACTTGTGCAATTTCATCTTCACCCACTAAACAGGTATGAAAACCTAACTGCTTAGCTTGCTTAATGCGTGCAGCAGATGTGTCAATAATAACGGTATCGGTTACGCCATAGTAACGCAGCACAAACGCGACCGATAAACCGATGGTGCCCGCACCAAAAATGGCGGCGTTATCGTCGACCGTTACTTCACCCCGATGAACGGCATGCATACCGACCGAAAGCGGCTCGACTAAAGCCGCATGCTGATGACTTAAATCATTAGGAATGTGAAGTAAAGCTTTAGGATGATTGGCCACATCTCGAACCAGTAAAAGTGGCGCAAAACCACCTTCAACACCAAAGTTGCCAATTGGCGGATCGACTTCCATAGGATTGACCACCACTCGATCTCCAACCGCAATACTAGAAACCTGTTCACCCACTTCGCTAACAACCGCTGACATTTCATGACCTAGAGGCATTGGCAGATCAGGATTATTAAAACCACCCATAGCGATGTAGCCTAAGTCAGAACCGCAAATACCACAATTTTGGACTTCGACTAATACATCATTTATTCCACAAAGGGGAACAGGCACCGTGTCTACTCTGACATCGTTAATACCATGTATTTGAACCAGTGGCATCGACGCCGCATTTGAATGAGCCATTGTATTCACCGTATCAAGTACTGTTATTATAAGAAGGGGCTTATGTATTCAGCCGCTGCCTGATAAAAATGACGACCCGCAAAACAAACGAAAAAATGATAGCCTATCATATGACTAAAGAGCAGGCTCATTAATTCTTGCTATTCTTCGAGCTTTGCTGATAATGTCGCGAATTCAATCTGATCGATCTCAATAACCTCATGCTGCCCACCCAACATCGCGGGCTTAAACACAACTTTAAAAAAGTGCTGATCTTGATCAATCACTAACTTTGCCTTGAATTTTTTCGCGCCATTAAAGCCGGTGACATTCGGCACTGCCAAACTCAAACCCACTTTTGTTTGAACTTTATGCTTACCCTTAGGCACGTCAACGGTAATGATTTTCTTTTGGCCCAACTTACCCAACTTTTCTTTACCCAATGAAAGCTTCACACCCTGCGTTAATGTCATCGCATCAAACGGGCGAATAAACGAGACCGATGCATTGTCGCCAGCATAGGAAAACGCGGTCAAAAAGAAAGATCCACAGGCCAAAAAACAAAGTAGTAAAGATTTTGTAATCGCTATCATTATATGATTCCAAGTTAAACAGAGGGATAATTTGAATTTTATCGTAACAGCTTCCTTGAATAAAATTAAGCAAAAAAAACACCAAGGAATCCGCTGGCCGACTAAAAAAACCAGATATTGAGGTAAGTTTACATCCCAGATGAGACCCTCCGTAGAATAATTAAGAATATCTGATAAAAAATAACCAAATCCAAGCATAAAATAAGCAACTTAGCTTAGGCTTTTTGCTGAGTTATGGTATGATGCCGCCCGCTTAATTAGACAAT
>MDSY01120778.1_pt1 | contig 33429 bp, 26 predicted proteins | sample 811131 | NCBI WGS metagenome assembly MDSY01 (sample SAMN05326643, study PRJNA326480) | marine metagenome | isolation source: seawater | place: Atlantic Ocean: South West | collected 2010 | reverse complement strand
GTCGAAGGAGAAGGAGAGGGGGATACAAAAGTTCCTGAAAACCGGCAGTAAGGTCAACGCGCTTGTGAAAATGAAAAACAGTGACGATGCACGCGGAAACGACGAAGGTGACACGCGCGAAGACGCCGTCGACGCGTGGCGACCAAAAAGCGCGAAGAACTCTTTGTCGAACAAACAGACGGAAGTGACACCCGCTACCGACAAGAAGAAGAAAACTGCCGCGGCGAAGTTACTCATGAGGAAAGCCAGCTCTGCGAACAAGGTGGTTGCCGCGTTAACAGAGAAGTCACCGAGTCCTCAGCAGGCTGTGTCTGAAGACGTGTCATCCGATGCCGCGCATACCGAACGTTCCTCGCTCGCGCCGTCAACCGCGGCGAGATCTCCGGTTGAGCCTGCTCCGAAACCGCTGGCGAAGGCGCTTGCTTTGCCGGCCAGCGCGCCGACGGAGACCAACCTCGCGGCCAAGGCACAGCAAGAAAACAGAATCGCGGAGGTTTCGAAGCGGCAGTTCACCACCGAAGACTTCCGGAATTTATTTTCCTATTCCCGGCACGGCAAGTACAAGCAAGTCACCGATCTACTGAAGAGCGGGTGCCCAGCGGAGGGGCGCGATAAGTTTGGCAACAGCCCTTTGGTAATCGCCTGTCAAAACGGCAACGCCCGGATCGTAAAGGCGCTGTTGAGACACGGAGCTAGCATAGACGCACAGAACAAACAAGGATGTACGGGGTTGCACTATTGCATCGCCTACGGTTTCAACTCCCTGAGTGATTACCTGATTGCGAAGGGGGCGAATGACAAGCTGTTGAACAAGCTCGGGCTGACTCCTTACGAAGGTATCAAGTGATTTTATAATATTATTAAAATTGGAGCGCTCACCTTTTGCGTTCTATCTCCCTATATTTTCGCCTCCATTCGAGGTGTTGTCTGTCTGCTTCTGCGAGCTGCTCTCGTAGCAGATCTCGCGTAGCGCGCCATGCGTGCACTTCGCTTTCGACCGCGGCGAGTGAGATTGATTTGTCCAACCGTTTGGCTTCGCGCGCCTTGGCATCCGCGGTGAACGCCGCAAACGGATCGAGCTTGCTTCTCGCCCTCAGTTCCACGGCTTTGCTTTCCAGCTCAATCAGTTCAGTTCGCTGCTCATCTAAGCGTCGCACGTCCGCCATGTTTGTCACAGAGGCGAACATGTGCGGGTACAACATGGGAATCAGCTTGGTGTTCAACTGCTCAACCTCCACAGAACCGACTTCGCCGAACCAGTTTTCCACTCTGTTTTCAGATTTCTCTTCGCGCGTTTTTTCATTTCCCTTTGTCGATTCCACATCAGTTTCTGGTGACGCATCTTCCTTCGCCGTGACGTTATTTTTTTGTTCCGCGCTCATTTCCTCTGGCACCGCAATCTCAGCCACATCGGCTGTGCTTAAATCTTCGTCATCCAACGGGTTTTCCTGTTCCGAGTTGTGTAGCGTCAAAATCTCGGCTAGTTTCTCACCTTCCAAATTTGCTTTGTTCGCGACTTTCGCGAAATGTCCCACGTCATCCCACTCGGCGCCAATCTCGCGAAACGCGCTAACCACGGTGTTCATATCCGGTCGATTCACAGGGCTCGTGGCCCACATCGCGACAATCAGCTCGGTTAACCTCGCGTCGCATTTTTTCGGGATGGGTAACCGCTCGTCGTTGACCACCACAGCGTCGATGACCATTTGTTTCGAGATGTCTCCTTTCGTCCACGGGATTTTAAACTCCATCAGTTCCCACAAAACGATCCCCAAACTGTACACGTCTACTTTGTCCCCTGAGTAACCCACCGGGGCAGTCGCGCCCTCTAACGGAGGCTCGAGCATCTCAGGAGCCATCCATAACATGGTCCCCACAGGCTGCCACCGGCCGGAGAATCCGAGCCAGTTTTTCGCCGGCCGCCGCGGCATTTTGGACATGGGCGCGGCGCTTCCAAAGTCACAAAGTTTCGCGCGAACGCGTTTCAAGTCCGGACACCATGTGAGCAACACGTTGCTGCTTTTCATGTCACGGTGCGCGAACCCGGCGTTGTGCAGGTACTCCAACACCAGGGCGACGTCCATCGCTATGGCGGGGATGTCGAGCAACGGCATGTCCTCTGGAACGCCGGCGAGTTCGTTTTCGGTTTCGGTTTCTTCACTTTCGCCGCCGCTAAAGTTCCTGGCTTTGATTTCCTCGCACTTCACCGCGTTCCACAAGTTCCCGCCATTGCAGTACTCCGTCACCATGAATGGTTGTGGGGTTTTCCCGAAATGGTGCATCTTGATTATCCCGGGATGGTCGATTTTTCCCAGCAAAAGCGCTTCGCGCCGAAAGTTTTTCACAAAGTCCTCGTTCGTCATCGACGTCAAAAGAATCTTCACAGCAAACACCGTGCCCTGCTCGCCCTGCCACGTCGTCTCGCCCTCTACACCGGCGACCGTCTCGCCAAGGCTCACCGCTTTGAACACAGCCGCGTAGCTTCCCTTGTCAATGCACCCTTGAAGTTCCAGGCCGATCTCTGGCAGCGACAAGAAAAAGAGAAGAATTTGGTCAGTTGAGGGGAAGCACTTCTGGACGACGCGATGGGGTGTTGACGATCGAGCACACGGTACGCACCTTGTAGTTTACCCGCGAGCGAGACTTCATCGATTTCTCGGACGTTCTGTTCCTTCGCCGTCGCAGTCGCCCGCATCGCGGTTACATGACGACGTTTTCTCGGCTCTGAGCGAACAACCGGTGGAGCGGACCATGGGCGCAGGCTCGCGGCAAGGCTCGTCATGGTCTCGTGAAGCCAGCTCCCTAGTCCAGCCTCTTTGTGTGTAACCGGCAATCAAAAGGCGAGGTAATTGTAGGGTGGATGCGTTTCTTGACTTGTCGCTTGCAGACCGCGTCGCTCCCCACTGCTTCCCCTGGGCCGATTGCCGAGAGGTTTCGCAGCGACAGCTCACAGAAACAAATCTTCACGGAACCGAATGTTGTGTCTGTTTGTCAGCTGGGTTATTTTTTTCTGACTGCGCCGTGGCTTTTGAGCGGCCTCGAGAAGCTTCGTAACGTCGAGAACACGTCGAGGCCTCGGACGTAACGACCCGCACCACACACGCACACACACACACACACACGCCACACACACCAAACACAAGTCATCTAATATGTCGCGAGTCGAGACGCGTGCGGGAAAGAGAAAGCGTGAGCGCGATGCTAACGCGGGCGAGGCCTTGGCAGGCCTCCCGAACCACCTCGTCGCGACGCACGTCTTCAGATATTTTGAAGACCCCGCTGACCTCGCACGGCTCCGCGTGGTGAGCCCTGGGATGCGCGACGCTGTGAATGCGACGGGACCAGAGATTAAAGAGATAGAGTTAGATGATTACAGCGCAGTGAATCTCGGGTGCTTAAGCGCGTTGCGGCGCTTGCAACGGCGAGGTCTTCTGACGCACAAAAACTTCCACTTCCACTTCCTATGCCAGTCAGCTGCGAGGGCCGGCGAACTTGAGGTGCTGCAGTGGTTGCACGCTAACGGCTGCCCGTGGGACAAGGAAACGCGCGCGTGGGCAGCGAGTCGAGGATATTACGAGTAACGAATGGCACTTGCATGGGCAAACTTTGTACTATGTACGAGCTATGACTGGTATACAACCGCCTTGAAATCTATCTAATTTGGTCTGCTACTGCTTCTGCACTCACCCTCCGTCGTTTAATCACGTCAACCAACAACCAAGCGTTCGCGCCGAGGAACGTCACGCTCGCGATCCACAGCTCGAAGAACACGGCTTTCCCGCAAAACTCGAGCAGGTACGCGAACCCTAACCAAAGGACTTGCGCGAGAAGCCACGTGATCAGGCTTTTGAGATGAGGGAACCAAGACGTGAAGAGTACCATTCGGGTTTTTGTTTTGTTTTTTGTTTTTTTTGTGTCTTTCAAATTCTTCCATTCCGCGAACCTCGCCCACTCCGGAAACGCCAGAGGCAGCAAGCAAAAGTACCACACGAAATACTGCGCCGTACACACAGTATTGAATGTGACGAAGCCTAGGGTTTGCAGGAACAAACAAAGGGGTAAATCTCGTGCGTATTTAATCCCGATCGCGGTGACCACTAAAAGTTGCGGCGCGACACCGACGACTTTTGCGAAAATATTTTTTGTCTCCCCGGTTGGCAAAGCCTCACCGCCGTACTGCATGAGGTACACGCCGTACCACGACGGCGAGAAGTTGTGTCGTATATCGCTACGCCTGACGTGGTACAGAAACGCTTCGTGCTGAAACTCTTCGCCGTAAAAAACGAAACACACTGCGCACGACGCGAAAAACACCAACGCGGAGACGAGCGCGAAGAGAACCGTTTCGCGAGTCACGAGTTTCGCAACTAGTCGAGAAATGGCTCCCTTCGTTTTGTTTCTTTTTTTCTTTCCGTCCGTGTTCTCGCGATTCGCTGCCGCAGTTCCCCCTAGAAACAGCACCATGGGTAGGGCGTAGATTATGGGGTATATCCGAAGGTGCGTGGCTAGTCCGTAAAGCGCGGCGGGAACCGTAACCCGCCCGCGCGTCAACCCGTGAAGCGCGGCGAGCATCAATATAGACACGAGCGACTCGCAGCTGCCGCGCGTGGACACGGTCACGGTGAACGGGTTGAACAGCCATATGCGCATCGCCACGGTGCGTATTTTCGTCTCGTAGCCCTGCTGTTCCAGGATGTCTCCGATGAGCCACCCGGCGAGCAGATCGCCCGCCGCGAAAAAACACTTGCCCCACAAAGGATGCAGCAGCACGTTCGGCATCAACGCGGCAGCCAGCATCGGGGAGTACCGGTACGTGTCACGCTCATACGGCGAGGCACCGACGGTCATGAACCTGCGTTGGGAATGAAGGGTGGAGCGTCAACAGGTGTACTGCTGAGGATGGCTTCAGGGAAACGGACAGGAAGTAGGTGCCCGCGGTCGGCACTCAGCACACGCTCACCTCGCAGCATCCGTGAAAACGTAGTAATCCATATCGGTGTAAGGCACCTCGAAGAACGAGTCTTGCACGACTCCCCACACCAACAAAGCTATCCTCGCGTTCGTCGCCAAGGTGATCAACGCACGCGAATTCATGGCGCACGCCCTCGCGTCCTGTGCCCGACCCTGTGCCAACGACAACGTCTCGATCGCCGAATCTTTGTTTTTTTTGGAGCTTGTTAATTTTCGCTCGTCCCCTTTTTCTTCTTTTCTCGTTTCGCTCCCGTCGGGAAATTTAACTCAGAAACGACTGGTCGTGCGCTACCTTTCTAGTCGATCTCGCACTGACAGCGTGGCATTCGTTTTAGCCTCTCGGATGGTGTTGGATAAAACAAGTGTCCCAAAGTAATAGCCGATCGTGTCCGGCGGTTCACTGTTTGTTGCTCGCGACAAACGCACCCCTCGAGTCGTACGCGAGGCTAAATGAACGCATCCGCTCTTGCACAGTGGTCCAGCGTCACGGTCCGTGGGCGATTCTCCGAGAAGTCTTCCATCTCCGCTCGCATCAAGCGCATGGCTGCCGCTCCCAAGAAAATGCGCCTCTCCGCGTCTGTGGCGTCTGGCGTTGAGGTGAAGGAGGTCCCGACTACTCCCATCGAGGGCCAGAAGACGGGCACCTCGGGTCTGCGCAAGAAAGCCGCGATTTTCTCCGAAGGCAACTACCTCGGAAACTGGGTCCAGTCGCTTTTCCTGGCGCTTCCTCAAGAGGAAGTTAACGGGAGCGCCATGGTTCTCGGAGGTGACGGTCGCTGGTTTAACAAAGAAGCCTCGCAGATCATCATCAAGCTCGCCGCCGGGAACGGCGTGAAGAAGATGTACGTCGGCCAAAACGGCTACCTCGCCACGCCCGCTGCGTCTGCGGTGATCCGCGCGCGCAAAGCGTACGGCGGGTTCATCATGTCCGCCTCGCACAACCCCGGCGGCCCGAAGGAGGATTGGGGCATCAAGTTCAACTACTCCTCGGGCGAACCCGCGCCCGAAAAGATCACCGACGAAATTTACGGGTACACCCAAACCGTGGACTCGTTAAAGATGGCGGACATCCCGGACGTGGACCTTAGCAAGGTTGGTGTCACCAAGTTCGGCGACTTCGAAGTGGAAGTCATCGACCCCGTGGCGGATTACCTCGAGCTCGCGAAAGAAGTTTTCGACTTTGACTTGATCAAGTCACTCGTCACGCGCTCCGACTTCAAAATGCAGTTCGACGCCATGCACGCCATCACCGGCGCGTACGCCAGGCCCATCCTCGTGGACGTGCTCGGCGCGGATCCCTCCTCGTGCGTCAACGACGTCCCCAAGGAGGACTTCGCGGGCGGCCACCCCGACCCCAACCTCACGTACGCGGAGGAGCTTGTGAAGACGATGTTCTCCAAGGACGCGCCTGATTTCGGCGCTGCGTCCGACGGCGACGGCGACCGCAACATGATCCTCGGCAATAACTTCTTTGTTACCCCCTCCGATTCCGTGGCCATCATCGCCGCGAATGCGAAGTGCATCCCGTACTTCAAATCCGGGCTCAAGGGTCTGGCGCGCTCCATGCCCACCGCTGCGGCGCTCGACCGCGTCGCCGCCAAAGCCGGCGTGGAGTGCTTCGAAACCCCCACCGGCTGGAAGTTCTTCGGCAACCTCATGGACGCCGGGCGTCTTTCCATTTGCGGCGAAGAGTCTTTCGGCACCGGGTCGGACCACATCCGCGAGAAGGACGGCCCGTGGGCCGTGCTCGCGTGGCTCTCCATCCTCGCTGACCGCAACAAAGACGTGCCCGTGGGCGGCGAAAAAGTAACCGTCGAGCAAATCACGAAGGAGCACTGGGCGACGTACGGCCGCAACTTCTTCTCGCGCTACGACTACGAAGGCTGCGAGTCCGAGCCTTGCGAGAAGATGGTCGAGCACTTGCGCACCGTCGCCGCGGCGGCGAAGAAGGGGGACATGTACGGCGAGTACGAACTGGACTTCGCGGATGACTTCGAGTACACCGACCCCATCGACGGATCCGTTGCGTCCAAGCAAGGCGTGCGCTTCTGCTTCACCGACGGCAGCCGCTTCATCTTCCGCCTTTCCGGCACCGGCTCCTCCGGCGCCACCGTGCGCATGTACATCGAACAGTACGAAGCGGACGAAGCCAAGCAGGGTGTAGATGCGCAGGACGCGCTCGCTCCTCTGATCAAGGTTGCGCTCGAAACGTCCAAGCTTTCGGAATTCACTGGCAGGGAAACTCCCACTGTCATCACGTAAGAAATCAAATCGCACGAGTGCTCGCTGTTGTAATATTCAGTCAAGTGCAGTGTATGAAAGGAAAAGCTTACTTTTGTTTATCATGTGCTCAATATCTCTTATGTGTCTCCTTCGTTGCTCATCGCAAACTACTCTCACCGCGCTACTGTTCGGTGAAAGCGTCTTGTGTTCGCTTTTTTGAACAGCAGAAGAGGCTTTTTTTTTCCTTTTGTCGCTGTTTTACATTCATCGCTTCAGACCCAGGGACGCACGAGCGCGGGCCTCACGTGGCACGAGGGATGGTTGCACGATGCACTCTTCCCTCGATGCTCGCGATGCTCGCGGCATGTAAACTCGTCGCAATCCTTGTTTTCGCGTCGGGTTTCCTTTTAACCCGGGTCGAACTCACGGACAAGAGCGCGTGTGGTGATTTTCGCGTCGAGGATGTGGTGGGTGAAGGAGACATGCTCCATGGTTGCTGGACGGACACGCCTTTGGACAAAGTTGTGGTTTTGATTATCGACGGCGCGCGTTTCGATTTCGCAAGTCCTGTTTCCCAGACCGACAGTGATTTGGAAGCAGACGAGATGAACGCGAACGTTGCGAAGCTACATTCGATCGGCGAGATCTTACAACGCGACGGCCCGAGAACGAGCGAACTGTTTCGATTCGTCGCGGACCCTCCCACGACTACGCAGCAAAGGCTGAAGGGTATCTTAACCGGCGGTTTGCCCACGTTCGTGGATGTTAGTAAAAGCTTCGGAGCCGCGGTGTTGACTGAGGATAACGTCATAGCGCAGTGCGCGGCGCAAGGCAAACGCGTCGCGTTGTCCGGCGACGACACGTGGCTGGAGCTGTTTCACTCGATGCACTTCGCCGCCGGCGCTGAACCGTTCCCGTCGTATAACGTGAAGGACCTTGATACGGTGGATAACGGCGTGCGGCAACACATAATGGCACGACTTAAAAAGCCAGATGAGTGGGATTTGCTAATCGGGCACTTTCTTGGCGTGGACCACGCCGGGCACACGTTCGGCGTGGACAGCGCCGCGATGCGACGCAAGGTTGGCGAGAACGATGCGGACGTAAGGGCGGTGATTTCCGCGATGTCCGCTGATGCGAAATTCGATAAATCGTTGTTAATTGTGATGGGAGATCACGGTATGACCATGCACGGCGATCACGGAGGAGGCACTGAGGAGGAAACAGATTCGTTCCTCTTCGCGCACCACCCAAGAGCCGCGGCGCTGCGACGCGCGTCTGGCGAAGATGAAACGGGAACTTCTCAAAGCGCTACACAAAAGAAAGTGCCTGACGATGCTTTTGAAAGGATGCCTCAGATTGATTTCGCGCCCACCATGTCGTTGCTTCTCGGTGTGCCGATTCCGTTCGGGAACCTCGGCACGGTGCCTCGTCGGTTCTGGGAAATTGCGCACGCCCGGGAGGTTTTACGCGACGGCGCCGGGAAAGGATGGCTCGACTCGCGATACAAACAAGCGACGCAGGTCACGTCGGAACAGGTGTGGCGGTACTTGACACGATACGTTGGGGAGGCTGGAAACCCATTCGCTGCTGTGGACTGGTTGGATCTTGACGATCTGTACGAAACCGCGGTGAGTGATGCGAGGGACGGGACAACGGAAGATTTGTCTGCTGATTTCGAAAAGGCCAAGCGTTTCTCGCGTTTCTTATTCCGAGCCGCCGAGCTCGCACGAGCGCAGTGGGTACAATTCAGTTTGGGTAAGATGATTCTTGGTTTGGTTTTTCTTACGGTTACAATCGGTGTACAAGGTTTCGTGTTGTACAAACACTGTGCTGTGGATGGACAAAAGAATGGAATGAACCCGCTCAAGGCGCTCGCCGTCGTCGCATCCATGGGCATCGCGTTCGCCGCGCGACTTTCAAACAGCTTCATCGTAGCCGAGGGTGACGTGATGCACTTTCTGTTTGCGACATTCGCCATCACTCGAACTGTGGAAGCTTTGTCGCGTGCGCATACAGACAACCAAGCCTGGAAGGTTAAGGCGAAGTCAGCTGTGGGGTTGCTGGCGTGCAACGCTGCGCTCCAAGCGCTGGGAGCTACGTGGGTGAAGGAAGAGTCCCTCGGCGACGACGACGAGTCCGCTTCGGTTTCCAGGTCAGCAGGATTCCCAACGCCTGTGCTTCTCGGCGCGCTCGCGGTTTCGCCCTGGATGTGTTCCCAGGCGCTGGTACCGATTGAAGGGGCGAGGGGGGTACGCGCTGCGGTCGCGGCGGCGCTCGGCGCCATCGGCGCGCGCGCGCTTTCGTCAGGCACAGGAGTCAAAGCTTTCGCCAGAGTGTTTGGATGGCGTTGGATTGAAGTTTTTGCCGCGGAGGCACATTTTAAACTTCCCTGGGTGGTCTATTTCGCGACTTTCCTGGCGGTAACTGTATTCACCCCGCAGATTTCGAAAAGCAAATCACAGTCCAAAAGGTCACAAATAGTACGCGCCGCGCACGCCCACGCGTGGAGCGTGCTCCCCGTGTTGGTGATGCTCTTCGGAGAACGCGGCGCGCTTTGGGGGGTCCTCGCGCTGACGCAAGCGTCGTGTTTAGCGGGAAGCGTTTGTTGTGAGGAGGGAAGTGATTCGAGTGAAATGGGAACGATACAATCCAATCCCCAAGATGACATCACCCTAGCCTGGGGCTGGTACTTGATGACCACTTCGTTGTTCTTCGCGGGGGGGCACCGGTGCGCGTTCGACGGCCTCCACTTCGCGTGCGCGTTCACCGGGTTCACGCAGTTCAACTTTTTCATCATGGGCACGTTACTCGCGATGAATACGTGGAGCGGGAATATTGTAGCGTGTGCGTTACTTCCCGCGGCAGCGAGTCAAATGGTTCAAGTAGGGGAAAAAGAAAAGAAAAAGGCGAGCGCGACGGATGCTAAAAAGCAGGTTTCGATTCAACCGTCTGGTTTTCAGCTCGCGACCCGCCGCGTTGCGCTGGCGTACAGTCTGTTCACTTCGGTTGGCGTTTTGGTGAGCACCGCGTTCGTGGCGCTGGAGCGAAGGCACCTGATGGTGTGGGCGATATTCGCCCCGAAGTTCATCTTCGAAGCGTGCGGCATGGTAGTAGGCGAAGCGCTGTTAGTAGCGGGCGTCGCGGCGCGGGTCAATTATTAGACATGAAATTATTAAAACAACGCGTAGTGCTAAACTCGCCCTCCCTAACCCTCAATACTCCACTGTTTGCGTCGTGTTCGTGGTTTGCTTCGCCGCGTTGACGATGGCGTCGATTTTCTCTAAGCTCTGTGCCATTCCTGAATCGTCGTGCTCCGCACTCGGTTGCGTCTCGCCGAGCGGGACATTTACCGATAAATCTTTCACAAACCACCCGTGTTGCCGGATCCCCGCGATTGGTATTCGCGCCGACGGATCCTTCACGAAAACGCGCCTTAACAAATCCGCCCCGTCCGGGCTTAAATCCATAGGCAGCGTGTACTTGACATCCAAAACGCGCCACATCGTCGCGTGGTTGCTCGTGGGGTTATCCGGGTCCTGGAACGGGTATGACCCGGCTAACATGACGTACAGCACGACGCCGCACGCCCAGACGTCTGACGCCTTGCCGTCGTACGGCCTTACTCCTTGGTACACCTCGGGCGATATGTACGCGGGTGTGCCTATCCGTGTTTTCGGGTGCGAGTCGAAATCGCTTTTGCTGTAGCCAAAGTCGCAGATTTTCAGCTGCGGCGAGGTTCCACTTAAATCAACCAACAAGTTCTCCAGCTTCAAATCCCGGTGCACCACGCGCATCACATGAAGGTACTCCACACCCGAAACGAGATGCTGAAAGAAATATCTCGCCTGCGCTTCGTTGAAGCTCCTGTGTTGCTGAACGTAGTTGAAAAGCTCGCCTCCGCTGACGTACTCCATCGCGACGCCAAGGTACGTATCCGTTACGAACGCCTCTTTGAACTGCACGATGAACGGGTGGCACAGCGAGCGGTGATTGACGATCTCCCGTCGAACGTGATCGGTGATTTGATCCCCACGCGCGATCAGTTTCACCGCGTAACGCTCGTTACTGCCTTTGTGGCGCATGAGTTTCGTCATGCCGTACGAGCCGGTCCCTAGAACTCTGGGGGAGGGGCCGACATCCTCGTAGTCGGGGGGGGGATGCGCAGTCGCATCGCGCATCGCGTCGAACGCAATGCGGAAGTGACAATTGTTGTTGATATGGAATAAACTTTTCGACAGTCCGAGGATTTCGGCTTTTTGGTTTCGTACAAATTCTCAAAATGCATCACCAATGCTCACGTTGAGCATCCCCACAGAGTCGCATGGTTTCCGATTGACCTGAAACTAACCTCGTTGGAAAGAGGACGCCGCCACGGTTACGCCCATGTGCTCAGAATGGAAAAAAGGTGTCAGCCGCAGACGAGCAAAATGCGGAAATGACACTGTTGTGTTGTTGATGGAAACTTCGCAAAATAAATTGAGATGTTTTTCTCAATCTTGTAAGATGTCGACACAGCCTGAAGAAATTGAAGAGGGTGAGATAGTTTCAGATGAGGAAGAGATCCCCAAAAAACTCGACATTGACGAAGATGGGAAAGTGGGTGCTGTGGACATTCGCCGAACTCAACACAACGCTAATCAAATAATCAAAATGCATTTGCAAAAGTTTAGGATGACAAGTTCGGTCGATGTTGAGCCTGATTTGTCGACGGCAGGATTTGAACCTGCGCCCTTTCGGACTGGAGCCTGAATCCAGCGCCTTAGACCTGTTGATGATAGGGAGTCTCGGTCAGTCATTGCTTTCACTTGAAGGTCTAGTGCTTCTTTTTTCAAGGATTCTTGGTATTTTATTGGAGGCTTTTTACGTGTGGTCTGGTCTGGTCTTACTTACCGCTCGGCCACGTCGACTACTTCGGTTAGGCCCAACGATGAGCCTAAAGGATGGCTCGTCGGTGACATTAAAAATATAAAAAGGTAAACTAAAATTTTGATGTCTTTTATGATAAACAGTCGGCAAAAATGGTAAATGCAATCTTTCGTGCACAAACCCACATCTCTTGAGTTAATCTCCCAATCAATTCGGCTCGTCGTCTCGTTTCCAGGTTTCCTCCTTCTTTTGTCCCTCGGGTGACAACACGCGGTGGTGATTGACCGGCACTGCGTCGCGCGCCAGCCCCTTACGAGTCCTTTAATCACCTTGACATCGGCCACGTGTATGGGGAAGAGTGTTGCGTTAGATTGAAAAACCCGTGTGTGTGGCTCGTGACCGACGCGACCGCGCGATCGATGGGTAGTCGCGCTGACCCCTCGTCCACCACCCGCGGATTCATCGCGTTCGCCACGTCGGGGTGGCGCTTGTCCCGGCTGGAGAACGGACTCCGAATCTTCGAGCAGGACGAGTATGGCAAGGACGACGAGGTGGGGCAGGGAGGGAAAACCAGTGGGTCTTCGTTCGTCGTGCATGGATTGGATGACGATGACCCGGTGACCACGAACGCGGCTGACATCAAGGCTCCAGGATGCAAGGTAAGGAGGGCAATCGATTGGGTTTACTTCAAACACATCACGGTTTCCTTTTCTTCAGACCGACACAACACGCGATGCAATACTTCGATCGATGCTAACCAACCCCATCTTCTATTTCCCGTCTCCCATCTCATCACGTCATCCCAATAACAGGGTGTTGGTTTGATCTTCGCGCAGCCGTCTGCGATTTTCAACCTGCTCATGGACCTCGGCGCGTCGCGCGCGCAGTGGGACTTGACGTTCGAGTCTGGCGAAATCATCGAACACGTCGCGGGACGCAACTCGGATGTCGTGAGGATTACGCTACGCGAGCAGTTCGGGAACGGCGCATCGGGAGGGTCACAAGACGTGTACCTGCAACGCGCGTGGAGCTTTGACGCTGATGGATCGTTTTCCATCGCGTTAGCCTCGGTCGACGCGTCGCACTTGGGCGGAAAGAAAAGCGTACGGAAAGTGTTCGGGGGCTGGATTGTCACGCCGTTCTCTTCTAGTAGTAACCCTCCAGACCAACCCGGTTCCAGCGAAGGGGAGTGGACCAGCGCGTGCCTAGTCACGAACGCGGTGAAGATCACCAACGGGGGCTGGCTGGAGTGGATCAAAAATAAAACAAACGCGAGTGCGAACGATTTACCCGTTCGCGTCGTCTTAGCGCAAGTCGCAGGGTTACGCGAGCTGTGCGAGCACACGAGTGATTTAGAGCTAAGTGGACACGGGGCTCCTTTGGATCATACAAGCGCTGGACGAAGAAAAAGCATGGGTGACGGCGACGATGACGATTTCTTTGAAGCAAGCTCCGAGGCGAGCGAGGACGATTGCGCTTTTCCAGACGTAAACGGCGCGTCAACTTCGAATGGCCAAAAAACAAACTCCGCGCACGTCGACGACCTTAACAATCTCGGTTCGTTGGCTGAGGGTCGATGGCCAGCTGATCAGAACCGAAAATCGCGAAACTGCTGGTGTTCCCCGGACGGGAACATGTTCCGCGTTCGGGACGTGAACTACCTGCGGGACAGGAAGAAACGTCTTGCGGGAAAACCTTTCGCGGATTTAATAGCGGTGGACTGGTTCGTGGATAAAAAGCGAATCGACAACTTATGCGCCCGCCCCAGTGGGACGTGCATGACGAAAATTCTATCCGGCGAAAACGGCGAAACAAGCGATCGGTTCGTGTTCTGTATCAACATCCAGGTTCCCGGGGCGAAATACTTTTCCATCGTGTATTACTTCCTGTTGAACGAACCGCTGGACCCGGAGTCGACGTTTGGGAAGTTCGTGGCTGGGGACCAGACGTACAAAGACGCGCGGTTGAAACTGATTCCGCACGTCGCGCTCGGGCCGTGGGTGGTGCAAAGGGCGGTGGGGACGAAACCGTTGATCGTGGGTAAGGCGTTGAAGGTGAGGTACCACTCGGAAAGAACCCAACGTGGCGCTTTCCTGGAGTGTGACATCGACATCGGAAGCAGCGCTGTGGCGAACAACGTGGTGCGGTTCGTGCTAGGGTACGTCAAGACGCTGGTGGTGGATATGTGTTTCTTGGTAGAGGGGAAAACAGAGAAGGATCTCCCGGAGCGGTTAATAGGAACCTCGAGGGTAGCCCATCTGGAGCCGGAATCGGCGGTTGCGCCGCCGCCGGAGGAGTAGTGAAACCTAATAATACGAGAACGTAATTCTTTGAATCAACACGAGTACATAATTCTTTTCATTGATGTTGGACACTATGCACGGCTCGGAGAACGCAGTGGCATTCGGCATTCCTCGCAGTATCGTTCGTAGCGTTTAAGTATGTCCGTGCTCCCTTGAGCAAAATTGCGTACACATTTCTCACAAAAGGTTCGCTCGCAAAGAACGCAAGTGATCTTATTCACGGTTTCCTCGCATTCCCCTTTGCAAACGAATTCGATGCATTGATCGCAAAATATGTATCCACATTCATCAGCACATACTTCAACATCAGCATCATAACCACCACAGTACGTTTTCTTGCATACGACGCAGACGATTATATCAGGAGTTTCCACGATAACCGAGCATTCGGAGCACTTCCAGAGGTTGAAACTTATATTGGCCTCGTCTTTGAAAGTTTCCTGCAAATAGCTTTCAGATGCGCCGACGCGTAGGTACACGTTGAAATGCTCGAGGTCCTCGGGGTTCACGTTGCACTCATCGAGACGCAGACAACGAAGCGGTTCATCTTTGGGACGATCGTGCATACCGATCAACTGCAAGAAGCGGGTGATTGTTTGACACCTCAACCCAGGGCAGCCTTGTATCATTAACGTTTCAAGTGAGGCAAACTTTTTGGCGAGAGTCTCCTTGAATAAGCACCTCCCCTTAAACGACGCAGGGACCACCCATATCTCCAGGCATTTCACGTCCGCGCAGTATCGGATCAAGCGCTCCAGGCGGTCGTCCGTGATTTTCTCGTCGTATATATAGAGGTCGTCGTGGGTCCCCCAGCACCCTTCACTCGAGGCGACTTTTCTCCACACCCGAGAAACGCACGTGAGGGCGAGGCGGTCTCTGGTGTCCGTGACGTGTGCGAAGACCGCGGCGGCGACGCTCTCGTCGACGTTGAAGGTTGCGGCGATACTGTCCGTGTTGGCCACATCAGCCACCTCGGTAGTGCCGTGCGGCGCCATAGCAAAGTGACACGTCAAGAAGTCGGAAAGGCGTGAAGAGCTTTTCGTTTATTCGTCTTTTTCAATTTACAAAGGTTTTTCCTAACCCTAATTCATCTGTCTATCCCTATTGCCTTATTGCGTGCTCCTAGCTGTTCGGTTGAATATCGCATCTTTAAGAATGTGCGTCGCCGTCCCCTTCGCTTGCTCCACGATACACTTCGCGCTGTCCAGCGCGACTCTGCGCAAGTTGGATTCTTCCGATTCTTTTTCCCGCGACGACCCGGACGCGCCGCTGATCAGCAGCCCGCCCATCCTTCCAGCCTGCGCAGCTTGCGATTCCGAGCTCTTGTTCATTTTCTCGGCTAAGTCCGCGAGTTGCTGCGAGATGAATTGCGAGTTCGTCCGTAACGGCGAGGACGACAACGTGTTGACCCAGTACTTGTTCCAGAGCACGTCCAGCGTCCGCGCGTCGGAGAGGGATTTGAAAAACGAAACGTCCAGCGAGTAGTACGAATTCGCGTGGACTCCGAAATCTTCAATTTTGTTCATAGGGATGGTCTGGTACTTGCTTTGCGGCTCTTCAGGGGGTTTGTATCCCTGGGGGTAGGTTCTGAACGCGCCGATTTCAACCTTTCCCGCGGCGCACGTCCTGACCGGGTCAATCACGATTGCGAGGAAGGGCTCCGTGTATTGCTGATTTAACATCTGCGTGCTGCAATCTATTCCGCTCATCCAACACCCGTACCCGGGGTGGCTGTGGTACCACCCCACGACGTGTTCTTTCCTGCCCACGTCTTTGGAGGCTTGCACGAAATCGACCATGTACTCGTACGCCTCGGCCTGGGCGTTGACCCTGGTTTCTGTGCCCTCTACGGGGAGCGCGAACGCGTCCAGCACCACGAACGTGTCCCCAACAGTTTTGCCCTGTAACATTCCCATCACCTCCAGGTTCTTCCCCGAACGGCAGTGCATGGTCATCTTAATCAACGCCAGCGCGCTTACACGCACGTGCTTGAAATAATGCGGGTTCCGAACCCACGGTTTCTGTTGCTGAATCGCTTTCTGTTCGGCATCGTCATACCTAAACAGTTTTGTCGCATCATCGGCGGGGAGATCTTGAATGTTGTTCTCCAGCTCCCACGTCGCGCGAGCGGTGTCCATTTTGTATCACCAGGTTAAGATGGGACACGACTTTGGACGTCCGCGAAACACGCGGTCTGACGGAGTCGCACCCCTGACCACCGCGCGTGTCCGAGTGACCTGGGAGGCGCCCCGCTCAGGAGATCTGTTGTTGTTTTCGAGCGAAGAAGAAAGTCTCGAAATTGCCGATCGAGCTTTCGAGAGCCAAAACGAGAAGGACTCTTCGTATTCCGATGACATCGTTTGACCGGGTCGCCTCACTTCCCGTCGCACGTCGCACGTCGCACGTCCGCAAAAATGGTTTCATACAACGAGAGGGAAGAGAAACGAAAAGCGGCGAAGAAGATGAAACGCGAGAAAAAGCTCGACGCCGTGACGAAGCGCCTACGCCTGGCCGTCGCTCAGGACCCAGGTTTGACCGCTAAACTTGCGAAGAGATTGAACAAACTCAATTTGGTTCAGCTCATGTCCCTGTGCAAAGAAAACTCTCTCATGGTGGGTAGAGTAAAAAAACAACTCGTAGAGCGTCTTATGATGTGCCACGTACACGGCAGCGGCGGAGAGTGTCCGAAATGCGGAAAGGCCAAGCTGGAGATTGTGTACGACAAAAAGGAAATCCTGAAGCCCATCTCAATGAAATGCAAGCACATGAAAGGAGCGAATGTGTGGTGCGGATTCAGGAAATATATCACCGACGAGACTAGGGCGGAGCTCCTTCCGCACGGGCTGGAGGACAATGAACAGCAAGATCTCGCGAGCGTCGGCGTCAAGATCACGATTGTTCTCTGAGGGTAGACAAAATAAATAAATAATTACAATGATTGTCTCCTGATTGATTCCAGGAGGTTTCGCATATCTCTGTCTGCATCTCTGTCCGAGTCTCCAGGGTTGTTCGCTAACTTGAGCGCGCCACCGTTCGGCGTCGCTTTGTCAAGTTCGTCCAGGTCCGCGAACGTCTCGTCCAGCCCCGTTTCCCGTATAAGCGCGTCCGACGACAAAAACTCCATCGTCTTCTGGTCCTGAAGTGCGTTGATGAAGCAGAACATATCAGTTCCCGTGGGAGCGTACACCAGGGTAAAAAACTGGCCACGCGCATTTCCGCTCGTCTCTGTCTGCAACATTTTCGGGTGTTGCGCCCTTACCTGCTGCACAGCCATGCTGTGAAAATCTGGGACATGGGGGAAGATCGGTACGTCGGTCTTGTCGTAGAACCCCTTGATCAGGTGCACCATCCACTTTCCTGCTGGGTAATCCATGTAGATGACGAAGTCCTTCAACGTTGGACTCTCCACGAGCCTCGCAGCGCCGCCCTCCACCGCCGCGGGCACCTTGCTCGTTTCCACGGCCCGCCGCGAGACTTGCCACGTCCTCCTCGCGACGAACTTAAAAGTCGATTGACAGAACATGAAATTCATCTCTTTCATCATGGTCATCATCATTTCGCCGGAGCGGGGCTTGCCGGGTCCTTGATGTTGTTGTGCCACCCTGCACACCTCTTTGTGACCGCCTTCTTTCCAGTCCGTTCGTTGGCACTCTTTGCCGCAGTAATACGCCTCTCTGCACCCCGAGCACTTGTTCATCTTGATCACCTTGAATTCGTCGCCGTCCTTCTCGAGACCATCTCCAGCACGGCGCCCGCTGGCCCGATGAGTCTGGGATCCACAACGTGCTCGCCCTCGCACTGCTCCAGCAACGCGCGGAACACGCCGTTGGAGAGGAGTTCAGAGAATCCCGGGGGCTCGTCCCGACGCGCGTCCGGGGTCATCAGCCCAATACTGATATTGACGCAGAGCTGCGCGATGGCCTCCGCGTGGTAAAGAGCCAGGCACTTCCCCGCCGCGCGCGTCGTTTCGGCCATAAGGCCAATGGCTTTCCCGAGGCCCACTTTTTTGTTGAGCAGAAGACTGACAAAGGTGAAGTCCTTGGTCCAAGGCGTGACCGAGTCCAGCGCCTCGGACGGGACACGGTTCAGCCGGCCATCGCGTTCGGGGTTGCCGGTTGACATCGCCGCCGCGAAAGCCTTGCACAGCTTCCGTTTGGACTCCTCGTACACCAGGTGCTCAAGAACTCGATGTGTTGCGGAGCCAAGGAACCCAACGAAGTACGCGGTTTGCCAGAGCTTTTCCTGATCGCTTTCCACCGCCTCGCCCTTCGCCCACTGCAGCAGCTTTTCCGCACCGTCGGACACTAATCCTGGAGCCTGCGCAAGTATGTGCGAGGGGTCTTGGCTGGTGTTGAAATTCATGGGGGGCGGGGCCGTGCCGACCATCGCGAGGGTCGGCGTGCACGAGGGACAAGTTGTGAGAAAGTGTCGTCGCACTTTATTGGGAAAATCCCTTGAGCACTTCCAAGTTATCCGCAATCGACGTGGCATCCCCGCGCACTCCGCGACGCGCTGCTGTCCCGCCGCTGCCCAGCACCCTCCCTGGTTTCCCTTCCGTTGACTTGAAAGCACGTCCGCGAAGATGTTCGCGGTTTCCACCCCCTCCAGCGTCACGTCCCGCGTGCCGCACACGCCCGCGTTGCGCTCCGCCGATCGTCGTCACGTCAAGGCTCGCGGTTCTGCTGTCCCCGTCAGATCCTCATCGCAAGCTGGGGAGAGCGATTTACAGGGCTTTACCCGGCGAGGTTTGCTGAGCTCCACCCTCGCTGCGACTGTGTTGCCCACGCTCGCGGCGAACGCGGGTGAAGTGTCGGATTCCAAGATGGTCGGCGCGTACCTCCCCGAAGCCTCGGGCGAGCCCGGGTTTTACTCATTCGTGGCCAACGCCACGCGCACGCCCGCGTTGAGGGCCGGCGCGTTGAACCCGTACAGCGTGAACATCCCTGCGCAGTGGAAAGAGGCGCCGGTGAGCAACGCGCGTTCAGGTAACTACTGCCAACCCAGATGTGACGAAGCCACGACGGAGGTTCAGTTCACGGACCCGGGAAGCGGCACGTTGCAACTCATCATAATCCCGACGACGAAACTTCTCATCGCGAAAAACGAACCAACGATTGAAGACGTCGGGGAGATTTACGGCATTCTCGATGCGATATCCCCCGCGATTACGGGATCCGTTGCGGTGGAAAGAGAGGAGGTGACTTCCGCGGAAACCGTCGCAATCGACGGCAAATCCTACTACAAGTACGAACTCCTCACGCCGTTCGCGGACGCCGGCGTGCACTCGCTTTCCGTCGTCTCGACAAACAAAAACTACGTCTTCATAGCGACCATCGGCGCTAGCGAAAAACAGTGGGCGAAATCGGAAGCGGACTTGCGGAAAATCGAAAACTCGTTCCGGTGTTAAAGCACCCGTATCTACGCAGGTGAAAGAACCTATTTTAATGTAATACATCAAGAGTTGTTGTGACCTACGCTACCGACCGTACCCAGGTCCGCCCGGCGGGGGCGGGAAATTCTGACGCGCGCCCATTCCCGGCGGGGGACCACCCATCGGCCCTCCTCCCTTCGGCGGGTACCCTCCGTACCCCCCGGGCGGGGGACCGCCCTTCGGCCCTCCTCCCATCGGCGGGTACCCTCCGTACCCCCCCGGCGCACCCATCTGTTGCTGCTGCAGCACGCGATTGACTTGCATTTGGTACGCCACTGCGGGTGAGTTTTCCACCTGATTCGTTTGTGATCTCTCAGCAACCTGCTCCTGGAACTGCGCGTAGTAGTTACGAACGTTCGCCTTATGCTTGAACCCGTCGCGGTGCTGCTTGCGTGCGTTTTCGCTGTCATGGGTTAAAGCGCTGTCGCAGAAGTCGCAGAAGAACCGAGGCCTGCGCGCGAGAAAGAGGGGGAGGTCAGAGGATCTTCCAAGGGGCGGCAGGAACAGGCGAGCGAGTGACGGGATCGGGAACACGGGAGCCGGGTTCGAGTTCGCTGAAATGCGGGGAAGACTTACATCGTGCACTCGCGGTCCTCCGTTCGCCTGCGCTTTGCGTTCTACGAGGGCGACCACGCGCGGGAGGGTTGTGGCTCCGCCGCTGCAGCTGCATGCTTTTTTTCTTGAGTTGGCTTTCACGAAAAGTGAAAAATGCATCGGCGCGCTTAGCGCGTCGGGGTTTCTATTTCGGGAGTTATTGACTCTTCGTTTTCCCATATGAACGATCGCCAGTTGTCGCAAATGAGAGTGAAAACACGCGAAAACTTATCCGATTGTTCACTCTTTCGTGACTAAGCACGATGGCTGCTCTTACCCAATCCCTCACCTTCACCGGTCAGCGCGTGATTTCCCGCGCGGCGCCCGCGCAAAAGCGCGCGTCCGTGACCACCAAAGCTGCCCTCAAGCACGCCGATGAGCTCCTCGAGACCGCGGTACGTCACGTAAACGCTTAGGTCTTGTGCGGGGAATTTACGACACCGTCGCGATCGCGATCTTTTTCCCGTCACCGTTCGCGTCGGCTGACCCAACCCCCCCTCTCCTTCGACCCACAGACCAAGATGACCATGCCCGGCAAGGGTATCCTCGCTATGGACGAGTCCAACGCCACGTGCGGCTCCCGCCTTGAAGGTGTCGGTGTCGAGAACATCGAAGAGAACCGTCGCCGCTACCGCGAGCTTCTTATTACCACTCCCAACCTCGGCGAGCACATCGGTGGTGCGATTCTTTTCGAAGAAACCTTGTACCAGTCCTGCGCCGACGGCACCTCCTTCGTGGACGCCCTCAACGCGCAAGGCATCTACCCCGGTATCAAGGTGGACAAGGGTCTCCGTCCCCTCGCCAACACCTCCGAGTCCTGGTGCCAGGGTCTCGACGACCTCGCCGACCGCGCCGCCGCGTACTACGAGCAAGGCGCGCGCTTCTGCAAGTGGAGGTCCGTGGTGTCCATCCCCGACGGCCCCACCCGCACCGCGGTGACCGACTGCGCGTACGGTCTCGCCCGTTATGCCGCGATCTGCCAGAACGCTGGTCTCGTCCCCATCGTCGAGCCCGAAATTCTCCTCGACGGCGAGCACGGCATCGACGAGACCTTCGAAGTCGCCAGTTGGGTCTGGGCTGAAACCTTCAAGTACCTCGCGGACAACAACGTCTCCTACGAGCGCATGCTTCTCAAGCCATCCATGGTTGGCCCTGGCGCCGACTGCCCCGTGCGCAACACCCCCGAGGAAGTCGCGGACTACACCCTACGCATGTTGAATTCCCGCGTCCCCCCCTCCACCGCAGGCATCATGTTCCTCTCTGGTGGCCTCTCCGAGCTCGACTCCACCCTGTACCTCAACGCCATGAACCAGCAACCCAACCCCTGGCACGTGTCCTTCTCCTACGCCCGCGCGCTTCAGAACACCGTTCTCAAGACCTGGGCCGGAGACGACGCCAAGAAGGACGAAGCTCAAGGCATTCTCGCCCGCCGCGCCAAGGAGAACGGCACGGCGCAGCTCGGCAAATTCGTCGCGGGCGACGTGTCCGACTCCGAGTCCGAGTCCACCTACCAGAAGAACTACGTCTACTAAGCGATGCGGTTCGCCGCGTTTGCCGGTATCAACGGCGAGCTTCGTAGAGTGTAACGCTTTTTGAAATTCACAAGAGACTAACATCATTTCTTTCAATTAATACTTCCTACGTCTACCTCTCAACCTCTCAAACCTCTCCATGTTTTTCATGGGATTTTCCAGTTTCAGCGCTACCGCCGTGCTGATGAACAGCACACACCCCATAAACGCGGCTGCGCCCAATCGTACCGCCGCTTCAAGCGCCGACGCCACCGCTTGTTTTGAGACGGCTGTGAAACAAACACTCGTCGCGATGAATGAAATGACCCCGGCGACGCCGCTCTTGACGAAATGAAAAGGAAGTACACTGTGTTGTTTTTCTTTTCCTTCTCCCTTACCAGCCAGCGTATCCCTCAACCCTTTTCCTAGTAACACTGACGACACTACCGCGGTGAGCACGGTGGAGAGCGTTATGCCTTGCGCTCCTAGGTTGAAAAAATAACTGCTCGTGAATACGTAATTCAAAGCCGCGTTTGTGACGACGCCGACGAGCGCCACGCGGAACGGCACTGACGCGTCTCCTATGACGAAAAAAACTCTGACGAAAATTTCCCGGGCCACGAAGAAGAACCCGCCGCAAATGGTGATGGCGAACATTTCGGATACCAAAGCTGTTGCGTGTGCGTCGAAGGCGTTGCGTTGGAAGAAAAACGCGATCAACGGGTTCGCGAGCGGTACGGTAATCGCGGCGGTGAAAACAGTTAGCGAAAACGTCACAGCAATCGCGTTCGATACCTGCGTCCGTAATACGTGATGGTTCTCCGAGTCTTTATTCTCAGAAAGCAAAGGCACCAAGGGCGTGATTAGGCTTGTGCTTAGAATCCCGAGAGGGGTCATGGCGAGCAAGGTGCTGTACCCCAACCCCGCCGCCGCCGCCGGTATGAACGATGCGAAGAATAAATCACACGTCGCGGCGATTTGCATCACGCCCGACGTGAGAGAGGCGCGCGCGAGGTTTTTTATGACACGTTTGGCACGTTCAGAGTGCACTGCGTGTAGCGAAGGCAACGAAACCTTTACGTTCGCGAAGGCATTCGTACCACCAACCGCAGTACTCATGTTCAAAACTACGCACTGCGCGATCGCGCCGATGGTGGTGCCCACGGCGAGCGCGATTTCCGGTCGCAGCGAACTCCCCCCGCCCGTGACTGCAACGATCGACAACAACACGCATATACTTCCTATCCCAGGCGACAAAACGGGGATGGTTATTTTACCAGCCACGGTCGATTTGGCCATCGCGATCCCGTTCACCGCGGCGAGCAAAATGCACGGCGACATGATTCGCAGCTGCTCCGCCACGGTGACGTACAGCGTGTTTTGTAAACCGGGCGAGGTGAGGCGCACTACTAAATCCGAAAACACAAACGTGAACACGCTCAGCGCCGCTGTCACCGCGCAAACCACGGTGACAACGCACGAAGCCGCTTGTGCGATTGATATTGAATCATCTGAAGTTTGTGATGAATCACTTCCAGACGAATAATTCTTCGTCTTATCTCCATCTTCCCGCTTAACGCTTGTCAGCACCCCACTCAACAAGCTGTGTAGCGGTCCGTTTAGACCCCCGATGGCGATGAAGAAGAACGTCGGGATGGTACTCGCGTGCGCGTACGCATCGACGACTTGCCCTACGCCGAAACTCGCCGCGATTACCATCTCGCGGAACAATCCGAGAAGTTTACACAAAAGGGTGAACACGCCGACGGACGTCACGGCTTTGGCGATTGTGGTAAATGAATTGTTAGTCGTATTTGATACCTTTGATTCCCTTTCGACGTTTTCATCACAATCGTCACCAGAACCTACATCATCGCTGGCTTGGCTTTGCCACACCACATGTCGAGCGCAAACCTTTTTCGCGCTAAACTGTTTTTCGAATGTAGCGCACGTGTTTGTTTTGCCACGGGCGTTCGTGGCGAACGCCTCGCTCTTGGGTTTACATCCAAAACGTCCAGTAACGCGTGACACCGGGACGTACGTGTGTGAACCAAACCTTCGGTGCGTGAAACGCAGTTTTCGGCTCACGCACGAAGGCGCGTACGTTCGCGTGACGGTCGCGAGCGGACCATTGGAGATCGGCATCGCGTTGTGAGACCCGGAACGCGCTACTCAAGCGTGCCTACCTCCACATCGAAACCGATGGGCACGTCAATTCGACGTCGCGTAACACCCCAAGAATAGAGCTACGTAGGTGATGGTCAGCTTCTGGAACCGTAACCCAGAAGCGAGCGCGGAGCGATGTGTTGACTTTCGAAGTGGTGTGCCCACTTTCTGGTTCAAAAAAAACTTGGAAGACCGAAATTTTATAAAAACTGGATGTTAGCTCTTTCCTGCCCCTCATGCCGCGTTCCACCGCGGTTTGGGTTTCGCCGTGGTTATGCGTCCCACCCGTTCCTCCCGTAACCCCCAACCTTTAGGCGTCATGCTGCCCATTCGTGAATGTCGATCCTCCGCGGCGTAGCCTCGCTTGAATGAAGGCCCTTTGTTTTTTCGTGTCAACAATAAATGCGGCAGACCCTCGCTCGCGATTGAACCGCAATCGTCCTCGTCTTTGTTCTCCGCGAAAAGATCCTCGACGTCTTTTGCCAACCTAAGCAAAAGTACGTTTTTCCAGCTCTTATTTAGAACCGAACCGGGTTGGCCGGACTTGGTGCGGTACAAGGGCAAGGAGGTGCGGTACGCAGGCATGATTGCGAAGAGCGTTTTTTTGTTCGACAAGGTGACAGACAAAGGCGCACTTGATTGTGAAGACGAAACCGTCAGCTCGGCCTTTTACACTCCGAAATTAATCGGACAGACAGGCACATTATTAGTTGACTCGTAATCGAGGGTTTAATCGTTCCAGTTGCTGCGTAATTTGCTTGAATGCATTTTTTGGCTTTTCCAAGGTGAATCAAACTCTCTCGTTCAATTTTGTTTCGCCATTCCAAGTCGCACAGCTTTCCATCCGACAGAGGTGAGTTTATTTCCGATTAGTCATCAGTCATCCCCGCGCCGCACTTGGTCCGCGTGTGACACCCGAACCTGCTCTTCGCGAGGCTCGCGTGTACGACGCACGCGTTTGCGACGACGCAAACGCGTCGACCGCGATGTCTGCTCCGACCTCACCGCGTCAACCGCGGGTCCCTGGTGACATCGGCATGTCCAAGATTAATTTTTCTTCGTGAATCGTGTCAACAACTGACCCTGTTTTTCTCTTTTTCAGTCAGTTTCATTTTACTTTGCGACGCTCATGCGCACGATGGTCCGTTCCACCGCGATTATTGCCTTGATGGGAACCATTTCTGCGTCCAGAGTTTTACACAACTCGGGGTCTTCCACCGCCGTGACTGGTGTGTCCGGCTCTGCGTTGCGCGCGACGAACAACAAAGCCGCGACGAACGGGCTGGTTGAAATTTCAACGAAAAGCGCGACGAAGGCGGTGAACATCAAACCGCACAAAAAAAGGTCTCGACGCCGACGCCTTTTGCGACGCCTTTTACACGGGGATTCCGACTCCTCGGGGTCCTCGGGGTCCTCGGGGTCCGAATCCACGGACGAAGAGTGCGACCGTAAATATTACGTGACCACAGTTCAACGCGGGAATAAGACCGTGAAAACGTGCGTTGAGTGTTCCCCGGGCTCGACAAACGCGCCGGGTGACTTGGTCAGCAACGGTGAGTCTGCTTGCGATGTGACCCAGTGCGACGCCGACCACTTCGTCTCAGACAACGTCTGCACCCCGTGTGCTGACGGCTCCACCAGAAATGCGGGTGACCTCGCCACCGGCCAAGACACTGTGTGCGAAAGCGAGAACAAGGTGAATTCGAACAACAACGATTCCGACCAAGAAAGGAGCATCCGTCCCGCTCCTGGTCCTCCGGAAGCCGACGACTTAGGCGACGAGGAAGACGAAGACTTCACCAGCCCCGGGCTTGTGACGGACACACTCACGCCCGTGTCATTTCCTGTTCCCGACGTCCCCGCCGTTGTCGAGGAAGAAGAAACCTTCGTCGCTCCCGACGCGCCGGCCGAAGCGCCGACGCCCGCGACGCCCCCCGCGGGTCCAGTGCTCGAGGAGTACGCGAGCGGCACCGACGGCGGCGCGATTGCGATGGCCGCCGTCGGCATGTGCGGCCTGATGTACGCCTCGTACTTGTATGCCAAGAAACACGACCAAACCAAGGAAATTGTGGGCATCGACGAGGCCCAACGAGTACCCGCGGAGACTGTTTAAGTAGGGACTCGCTGTATTTACTGTATAGAACGTACCAAAAAAGGTATAACACACGTGCGGAGGTTTTCTGAACGAAGATCAGATCCGCGCGGTGGCATGGGACACGAAAGGTACTGGCCCATAGCAATAGAGCTTATAAATAAAATAAGATTTTGATATTTCATGCTTGGTTCCTCTCAGGGCTTCATACGCGTCGTTCTGCAGACACGCGTTTCGTGCATTTCACGCCTTCCTCTGCAAATCTCGTCCCGAATCCGATAATTCCGCAAAAAGAAATTTGTCGGAAGCCTCAGCCGTCACACCTCCGCGCGCGCTGCTTGGGAACCATGTCGAGTTGTCGTGCACAAGAAGACTATCGCGAAGAGGAGGCAGATTTGGGGAAGAAGTGTGTTACACATGCAAGAAATACAATAATGATGTACTATTCAGGGGCATCACTGCCGAAAAAGCAAGGAAGGAAGGTCTGAATTTCCGCGAGTACAAGCCTAAACCCGGAAAGATGAGGGTCACGTGTTGGGGGTGCAAAACCTGGGGGCTTAGAATCCCTGGCAAAAGCGGCGTGCAAAAGTCCGTGTTGACAAAAAGCATGGCGATGAGCAAGTCGTGGAAGCACGGATTGTTAGGCGGTAAGCTCGGGAAGGTTTAGGTGGGCGCCACGCAATTTTCGACCGATTACGGAGAGAAAAGAAGAGCTTTCATCAACAGCCGATTACCAACGCTGCCGAAGAAACGCGCAACTCGGAATATTTCTGGAGCGTGGACCTTCAAGCGTGGGCGGAATATGTTGATTTATAGATGAGCAACAAACATAAGCGCGAAGACGGTCAATCGACACCGTCGACGCCGCCTCTGAAGAAACCAGCAGCCCAGGCTCCGACAACGCCGGTGAAACAAGAGGTTAAACGCGAAAAACCAGAAGTGAAACAAGAGACGAGGACAGTGAAACAAGAGGCGAGGTCTGTTGAACCAAAGGTGAAACAAGAAGTGCAACAAGACGCGAGACGCGAGGTGAAAGTGTTGCAACCTCTTTGGACGACGTCCAGAAAAGTTCCGGAGGGGAAGACGTACAAGAAACCGTGCTACCACAACACCGTGACCGGGCACACACAGTGGGATAAGCCGGCTGATTTTCCGGGAGTAGCATAGGGTATGATTTCGACATTCGATGAATAAAATAGACTACAAGTAATTAAGTTGCGATACACGTCCTCACCTCGTGTCACGCTTTTTGTCGCTTCTCAGGTTGGCTCTCTCCCGGCTCGTCGCTCTCTTCGCGCGCTCGTCGTTTATCTTTCTTGTCAGCATCGTCAGCATCGTCGTCACCTTCCGCATCCTCGTCCCCCTCCTCCTCCTCGTCTTCCAGCAGGCTCAGCCTCGGTTCTATTTGCCCCGCGGTTTCCAGGACTTGTCGGTGCGGAATCCGGGGCAGCGCTATGTCGCACATGTAGTCTTTCGACAGCAAGTCGTGTATAAACTCATCGACGTGCCTTACCGAGAACTTCCCTTGTGGTGAGTTGTACCGCAACATGCGGTAATCGTTGAGCAGTGGTTCTAGGTACTGGTAAATCTCAAGCGGCTTGCCCGTTAACCGAAGGTAAAACGCCCCAAGCGCCCGGACATACTTGTACTCTTCGTTTTTAATAAACTCAAGCACGATTTCGCGCTCGGGTTGGATTTGCAGCATCTTCAGGGTTAAGCACAGGAAATCGCACGCTTTGTTGTTGGCGCCGAAAATCCCGCCGAACATGGTTAAATCCGTCGCAAGATCCACTAAAGATTCAGCGGAAACCCCGAAACACTTCTCCTTCCAATACGGCGCGTCGTAGATCTTGGCGCGCGTTATTTTCTCAACTAGGTTCTGGTTTTTTTGAGTGATGATGATGTGATGAAGATAGTGAGACACACCATTTAATCGGGGGTACAGAGGGTTAGTTGTGTTGTTGCCCGGAATGCGTGACACGGGAGATGGAGGAACGCGTAGGAGGATCGAACGTCCGATATTGAGAAAGGTGATTGTGCGTTCGCTGTGACCTTCGCCACACACGTAGTTCACGAACCTGAGGATTTGTGCCGTGAATCGACCGGGCAAGCGGGTCTGTCGTGTTCGCCATGGCCCCTCTGGTGTGACTGGCCGGGGTTCGCTTTTGTTTTTGTTCCCCGCTCCTACGTGGCTATCGCTTGTTCGACACACACAAGCGATACGACCGGCAGAGGCTTGGGTGGCCCGTGACACAGTGATGAGACCGAGACGCGCCTCGTCTCTGAAAAGCATCTTGAAACTCAAAAAGTTCAATGAAAGTTAAATCTGATGAATAAGTCACGACTCGCGGCAGGTGCGCGCAAAGCGAGTGGCGCGACGGCGCGTCCGGTGTCACGGTTATATCGGTCCTCCTCACAGTCGTGTGAGGTGGTGTACGATCCGCGATGGCGGACGTAACGGACGGTCGGAGCTTCCACCCGCGTCTCACGAACTTGGGCACGTGCGAGTTCACGTTCGCGCTTTCCCTGCCCCGCTTCCACGAACCGGCGGTGGAGGATGTGCAGGCACCAAGGGAACCGGCGATAACGAACCCGCTGTTGGACAGGCTCGCGAAGATACTCCAGAACACAAGCGTGGCGTACTTGTGCGTGTTTCACGGGTCTATTTCACTCCCAGACCTCCTCACCACCTCACTTACCCCCAGATCCGGTATGCCAACATCGAGAATCTAGGCACTTTTCAAAATCTCACCGTCTTCCTCCCGCAAAACTTTGTATCCGCAGGTCGAGTACGCTTCCTCTCGCTACGCGCCCTCCCCCCGGAAGCGCTTTGCGTGATGCGATTTTTACGCGACTAGGCAGCTCTGATGTATTCGCAGTCACCGCGGACCGCCCTTCGCACAAAGCGAACCCCCCCCGGCAACTGAACCCTTCCACGACGAGCGCCGTTGCGTCGCACGACCCGAAGCAGACGACTTTGAAAGCGGCGCGCGTCGTGAAGGCGGGAAGCGCGGCGCGGCGGGTGGAGCTCCCATCAGGGCCGTCCTCCACAGAAACCCTGGAGCTTTTCAACCAGACGCTTGAGGATATCTTCGAGAAGGTGGATACCACGGAAGGTGGACGGGGTAACACTTCGATTTCTTACGACGACGAGGAGCTGTTGACGCGAGACGAGCTGAGCGATTTATCGCGAGCCACGACCGACTTGTCCAATTTGGGATTGCTAAAATCGATAAAGTCGAGCCAAATCGTGCGGCTGTTGGACGTGTTGGAAAAGCAAATCGCACAAGGTGAAAGCATAGACATCAACGAAGACGACAACGAGAGGAATTCGTCGAACGTTCAGAACATCCTGAAAGCCCTGGACGCGGTGAGCATATCGCTGCAAATCCTAGGCGCGCCTGACATGCCGAAGGAGATTTACCGCGAAGAGTCCATCGACGTAATTATCAACTTCGTCAAGTACCACACGTTCCACAACGTGTTCGTGTTCTTCGACGCCTCGTACTACCAGATCCACAGGGGCGAGAAGGAACTCCAACCAGACGGCGCAGCAGCAGAGAACCACGACAACGACACCGAGAACAGAACCCCGACGAAGAAGGGAAAGAAAGGCGCGTCCGCGAAGAGCGCGCAAACTCCCGGTAAACGCATGAGCCTAGGCGGCGGGCTGAATGGCAAAGAAATTCCCAAGCCTGCGCGAAAAATCAACGACTTGTTATCTGGTATTTTGACCCAACTGGCGCACTTGCTGTTCACAATTCACCTTCCCGATGCGACGATGCTTCAGCTCACGAGCTTGGGAACAGCCGCGCTCACCGTGGACGGCGTTGATTTGATTCAAGCCAAAGCCGTGGATATGGTCGTCGCCGCGTTCAAGCAGTACCCGGAGCACAGAGGTTTGATTCTCGATAACTTGCTGTTGGCGTTGCTGAAGCTTCCGAGGAGCGGAAGGAACCTTAGACGGTACATGCTTCCGGAAGATGACACCAAGTCAGTGCAAGTCCTCTCCGCGATGCTCATGAAGTGCGTGCAGATGAGCGTGACTTTCGACAACGGTAGTGTCGGCGGTACGAGCACGGCGCTCGTGTTGACAGATGGCTCTGAAAAGACGGAAAAAGGGTACGGCCCCGCGTTTCAGTGGAGCCACTACTTCTGGAAAGAACTGCTACGAGGGTGGCACTCAGCGAGGGCACAGGAAATCGATATCAAATCCCTGATGCAGAACCTAGTGAGCGATTTACTCACCACGCTGAACATGCCCGAGTGGCCGGTCGCGTCGCTGATGTTGGTTTCGCTGTGCGCGCAGCTCCTTTCGAAGTACGGCATAAACTCTTCGGAAATCAGGTTACGGGAGCTTTCCATGGACTTCCTGGGGCAAGTCGCTGCGAGGGTCAAGTCGGACACGCTGCTGTGCGAAAAGGAAAAGCTGTGGAGCGAGCTTTTCTCCCCGGGCGAGGGCGACGCGGATGTCGAGAACGACTCCCTTTCCCCGGAGATGCTCACAGCGTTTGAAATGGCGCAGCAAGACGCGGCGGATTCCAGAGCCGGAGTCGCCGACGCCGCGAACACTGAGGTCACCGAGAGTGGGTCGACGGACGCGTTGGTGTTGGAATCCATGCTCTTGCGATACATTCGCCAAAATGAAGTGAAGACCAAAACCCGAACGGAAAGCGGAAGCGCGTTTACGTTCGTGCTCGCGCAACTTTCCAGAGAATCCGAGCGAAAGAACGTCGGGTTCCGCGTGGGCGGAGTCGGGCCGGGCGGCGACCGCGCCACGTACAAATCGCTGGCGAAAGTTATCAAGAATAGCGCAGTAGATTCGCCGTTCACGGATTTCATCGACGGCGGCGTGTTGTTGTCCCGCCCCCTTGCGATTCGCCTGTTCCGCACGCTGCAGCAGCAACTGCCCCTAGCTCGGCAGCGGCACATCCTCGTCGAGCGGCTCCTCGGCGCGCTGGAAGACACGGCAATCACGGTGCGCGCAGCCGCGGTGAGGGCGCTGTCCCAGGTCGTGGATGCTGACCCGCGGATTCTGGAGTGGGAGACGGTACAGGCTTCGGTACAGAGACGGATGTCGGACAACGGCACCATGGTCCGCAGCGCGATCATCGACCTGCTCGGGAAGCACATCGTAAACGACGCGCGAATCGCGGAGCGGTACTATGAATCAATCGTGGAGCGAATTTCCGACGTCGGCGTTAGTGTCCGGAAGCGCGTGATTAACATTCTTCACGACTGTTTGCGAACCGGGAACACCCTTGACTCCAAACACAACATCGAAGCCTTGCGATTCCTCGCGTTCCGCATTCTGGACGACGACGTCGGGATTCAAGACCTGATCGTCAAAATATTCCGCGAGCTTTGGTTTTCAAAGCCGCCTGTTTCCAGAAATTCGCGAAAAGAAACAAGCGCGGACGCCACCGACCCGGTGCGCGAAAGAGCGGAACAGCTCGTCGCCGTATTGTGGGAAGTGTATTGCGGCGTGTCAAGAGTGGGGTACGCCAAGCTTCCTCTGCTGTCCACGTTCCCCATCGTCGCGATTCTGCGGCGAGTGGTGTTCCCGTCGGAAGAGGAAGGCGCGGGCGCAGAGGGCGCTTCAAACGGCGACGCTTCCGAAACCGTAACCACCGCGCGGCGAATCTGCGCCTCGATTCTGGACGGTATGCTGGCGCAGGAAGAAGAGGTTATCGAAGATGGGGACGATAACACTGATGTTGGCGGTAAGACCCCTAACAGTTCCTCGGACATGACTCAGTTCCCGAAAGCGGTGCGGTACGCCTTGGGGCTTCACGTTTTCTGCGCCACTGACCCGCGTCTTTGCGTCGCTGAGGAAAACCCGATGCACTTCGCGACGTCGCTTCAACCCTACTTCAAGCGCAACGAAAACACTCCCGCGAACTCGTTACAGCTGCAGTGCTGCATCTCAGTCGTGGACGCGGTGGTGAAGGAAAGCGGCGCGATATCCCTGGCCACCGCGACAGAGATTGAAAAGGATTTGCGATTTTTGTTACTCAGAAACACCTACCACGGCGTGCTGTACTACGCGAGCCGGTGTATCTGTTCCGTCGCCGAGACCATGATGGGCAACGTCAGCACCGTTGCAACGGGGTCGCTTCAGATTTGCCGCAGGTTCGTGAAACTGCTGGCTGAAGTGGCCGAGAAGGAAAGCTTATCGTTGGGTGAGCGCGCGCACGTTTCGCGAGCGCTTTTCGTGCTGGGACACTTGGGGCGCTTCGGAGCGGACACGCTGGAGCTTTCGCGCGAAGTCGCCGTGGCGCCTGAAGCCTTACTCACGTTGTTCCGCACTTTCCTTCAAAGAACCGGTAACCAGGACGAGTTCGATTTGAAACGCCGAGCCCTGCAAGCCTGCGGGTTTCTGTTCGTCTCGCGGCCGGCGCTGATGCTGTGTCCCAACGGCGGGTTCGGGAAGGGCAGTATGGACGGCATTATGCGCGCCGCGCTTGGAAAGGACGCGGAGCGGAACCTAAAGGAACAAGCCTTACTGAACCTGGATGAGTATTTGAGAGAGGAAGAGATTCGAACCTTGATTCAGATGTCAGACGACCCGAACGCACAGCAAGGCGGAGGGAACGCCACTCAAAAAGCAAACGCGAACGCCGCGGCAATCGCGGGCACCGGCGGGGCTTTGTCCCGCGCGAAACGCAGACGCGCGGCGGAGGCGAAACGCGCAGAGGGTGGTGAAAAAGACACAACCGGAATCGGTTTCCAGACCGTCAACGGCGAGCACGACAACTCGTTAGCCAACGGCGTGGCGCAGCGGTACTGGAGTTTCGTGTTGGAGCTGTGTGTTGATCCCGAGCCTAGCGTCCGGCTGAAAGCCTTGCACCTCGCGGAGGTCGTGCTGCGACAAGGTTTGGTTCACCCGATGAGCTGCTTCCCTCCGTTGATCGCGCTTCAAGCCGACCCTGTTTTGACCTCGAAAAAGCTAGCAATGAGGTTGTTGAGACAGCAGCACGGCAAGTACCCTGATTTCTTCGACCACCAGCTCGGGGCTGGGTTAGGGCTGTTGTTCGAGTTCTGTAAAAGACTACAGAGTTTGGCTCGGCGCGCGGCGCGGAAAGGAAACACGCAAGCGGAACCGAAAGTCGCGTCGGCGGAAGTCGTGAACCAGGGCTTCACGAACATCTACAAGCTCGTGAACGGCACCAGGGCCAGCCGGTTCAAGTTCCTACTAGCCCTGTTGCGTCGCTACGAAGGCAAGACATCAGGTAGCGACGTTACGTACCTGTGTTTCCTCGCGAGCGC
>MDSY01051477.1_pt1 | contig 33438 bp, 34 predicted proteins | sample 811131 | NCBI WGS metagenome assembly MDSY01 (sample SAMN05326643, study PRJNA326480) | marine metagenome | isolation source: seawater | place: Atlantic Ocean: South West | collected 2010 | reverse complement strand
CTCAGCAGTTAGAAATGGAATCAATAGGTAAACAACCAAACAAGAATTCATTATTCCAAAAAACTGGTCAGATAGTATTCGGTGGTTTTGGCTCAACTGCACAGCACTCCTATTTCCAGTTACTACACCAAGGAACATCGTCGGTATGTGCGGATATTTTTACCATTAAAGAATACAGAGATAAAAATAAATTACTTTTTGCCCAGTCTCAGGCTCAGGCAAATTTGTTAGCTAACGGGGATAATGCTGACCTAAAAGATTATGAAAAAGTAAATTCAAATGTACCTACAAATTTATTTACACTAAAAACATTGAACCCATTTAATCTTGGATACTTGATCGCCTCATGGGAGCATAGAACTTTTATGACTTCCCAAATGCTAGAAATAAATCCATTTGACCAGTATGGGGTTAGTGCAGGGAAAATTTTTACCAGCAAATATCTTGATGAGCATGGCGGTTGAGCTAACAAAGGTTCCGAGCACACCTGGAGTTTATAAATTTTTTAGTAACCACGAAATTATTTATATTGGTAAAGCAAAAAATTTAAAAAAAAGAGTTTCAAGCTATTTTGGCAACTCACTTAAAGATAGAAAAACCTTACAGATAAAGCTTCTAACTGACAATATAGAAACTTTTACAACAAAGAATGAAGTTGAAGCTCTTTTGCTAGAGCAGATGCTGATCAAAGAAAATAAACCAAAGTTTAATATTCTTTTACGAGATGACAAAACATACCCTTATATTTTCTTTTCTTTAGATCATGAGTATCCAGGTATTTACTCAAAGAGAACAAAAAAAGCTGTTGACTCAAAATTTTTTGGGCCATTTGTTAGCTCAGAAGCAGTAAAAAAGTCTATCAAAGAAATACAAAAAATTTTTCAAGTTAGAAATTGCAGTGATACAACCTTTGCAAACAGAACTCGTCCATGCATAGAATTTCAAATGAAAAGATGCTCAGCTCCTTGTGTAAAAAAAATATCAAAAATAGATTACTTCGAAGATATTGCTAGTGCAAAATCTTATCTTTCTTCTTCTGACAATCAAACCATTAATAAACTAACCTCAGATATAGAAAAAGCATCAGAGAAACTTGAATTTGAAAAAGCAGCAGAAATTCGAGATAGGCTTAAACGACTTCAATTATTAAGAGAAGAGCAATCTGTTGTAACTCTGGCAAGAGATGTTGATATCTTTTCTGTTAATGCAGAAGATAACTATCTTGGTATATGTATTATTGTGGTAAGAAGAGGAAAAATAAGAGGAACTAAAACACACCTTATCAAACAAGCTCACTACGACTCCCTTGAGGAAGTTTATCAAAGTGCGGTAATAAATTTTTACGATAATCAGTCTGACATACCAAGGAAAATTATGTCTACCGACTCACTTAAATCAAAAGATCTTTTATCTAAAGTAATTCAAAAAAAATTTAAGCGTAAAGTAAATTTTACTCATACTCCTGACAAATCCATTAGACCCATTTTCAATCTTTGTAAGATAAATGCCAAACAAGTTATTCAAAATCATATAAGCAAAGAAGATAAATATACCTTTGCCTTTAATGAGCTAAAAAATGCAATAAGCTTAAAAGATGACATTAAAAAAATTGAAGCATATGATGTTAGTCACATCTCAGCAGAGCATGCTGTTGCATCATGCATAGTATTTTCCAATCAAGGTCCTCAAAAAAAAGAATATAGAACTTTTAATATTCCCAAAGAATTGTCAGGAAATGATGTTGGCTCATTAGAACACGTACTTGAAAGAAGAATTAAATATTATAAAGATCCTAATATCAAGCCGAACCTTATACTAATAGACGGCGGTCAAGCTCAATTAAAATATAGCAAAGCAGTAATCAATAAATCTGCATATGCTGATATTGAAGTAATTTCAATTGTAAAAGGATTTAATAGGGTAAGAGCTACAGAGACCATATTAGCTGAAAATGGAATCATAGAATTAGATAAGTATTCAAAAGCATATCTTGTTCTTCAAGAAATGAGAGATGAGTCACATAGATTTGCAATAACCGCTCAAAGAAAGAAGAAAAGGAGCTCAATAAAAAAATCACAACTAGATTTAATTCCAGGAATAGGCATTGTTTTAAAAAAAAGACTTTTATTTAAATTTAAGAGTGTGAAGAATATCAAATTAGCAAGCAGAGAGGATCTTATAACTATTAAGGGCATTAATATGAGAATAATTAAATTAATAAAAGATAAGCTATAAATTAATGTTTAACATTAGTAGGTTTCATAGCTCACCGGCGAACTTTTAAAGAGAAATAATAGTATAATCCCTTCATAGAAAACATATAAAAATTAATTCGTCCTAATGAAAGTGTAAAAAACTTTAATATAGTGCGCTTACAGAATGAATATTGATTTATACATATTATTAACCTTAATAACAATTAACTAATGATCCATAAAGCTATTATATCAGGGGGAACTGGTTTGGTTGGGCAATCTGTGGCTAGATATTTGGCAAATAATGGTGTGGATGTTCTGTGCATAGGCAGAAGTACTTTATCAAATTCGTCTGTGTATGAAATGTTTGGTAAGGGTGTGACTTATCTTAAATTAGACATAAATGATATCTCAGATCTTGATAATAAGATTAAAAATATAAAATGGGAGCCAGGCAGTAATTGTGTGTTTTATCATTTTGCATGGAGTGGCAATAAAAGACTAAGTGATGGCAGTCCAGAAGAACAGTTAAAAAATGTAACATTTTCCTCTTTAGCCATTAAAGCAGCAAAAAAAATTGGTTGTTCAAAGTTTATTAATTCTGGAACTATCGAGGAAACTTACGCTGAATGGCATCTCAAGATGGGTTCTAAATTTAATTCACCTCAAAGTAACTATGCTATTGCCAAACTTGCATCAAGAGACATGTGTTTGATGACGTCTTACCTTGAAAAAATTGATTATATTCATACTCGTTTATCTGTACCAGTATCGCCAGATTTATCAATCGGTGGATATGTTCCACAAACACTAAAACAGATAATATCCAAAGAAGGCTATGACTTGCCCAAGAATAAACAATTATTCGATATTGTATCCACAAAAGATGTTGCTGTGGCTTATTATTTGATAGGTCTAAAGGGAACCAACAAGTCTGATTATTATATTGGTTGTGGAAAACCAACTACACTCCAAGACTACTTTCTGCAGTTTGAGAGATATATCAAAGGTCTTTCCCATGAGCAAAAGGAATACCGAGACATTTATGCATCAAATTTCTTTGATATTAAATCAACTTATCAGGATACTGGTTTTCTTGCATCCTATAATCAGTTCAATCTTTTTGAGAAATAAAAAACTATGAAAAAGGCTATTATTACTGGATCTACTGGATTTATTGGATCATCATTTGTTCATTTTTTAATCTCAAAAGGAGTCGATGTATTGGCCATTGGGAGAAAGGACATCAACGATATCTCTCAAAAAAGAAGAAAAAAAATTGAAGGAGCAACATATATAAAACTTGATATGAAAAGTATCCTTAATTTACCAGATTTGATATCTGATATTGGATGGGATGCTGATGATGATTGTATTTTTTTTAATCTTGCATGGGGTGGAGAAGGCGGATTATCTGATTTAAATATTCATGCTCAGATGCTAAACGTTGCATGGTGCATGAATGCCTTAGATGTATCAGTTGCTATTGGATGTAATCGCTTTGTTCAAGTAGGCACCATGGAAGAGGCTTTTACTCACAAATATTTAAAGCTTGATTATAGCAAAAGCGACAAGTACAACAGGCATGTTATATATTCTGTTGCCAAAATTGCTGCAAAAAATGCACTTAAGCTAAAAGCATCAAACTTGGACATAGATTTTATTTATGTTCGCAATGCTCATATTATGGGAGAAGATGATGACAAGGATTCTTTTCTTCAGGTAACCCTACAAAAGCTGGTAGGTGGTGAAGAGCTTATATTTTCAAGTGGAGAACAATTTTTTGATGTTATTTCTTTGTCAGACTGCTCTCTTGGGTACTATCTCATTTGCAATAAAGGAATCGCAGGTGAAGAGTATTGGGTTGGATCAGGAGACCCAAAAAAATTAAGAGATTATGTCAAAAGAATGTATAGCTTGTACCCTTCAGGCAAAGAAATGCAATTTGGTAAACTTCCGTATAACGATATCATTCTTAATAAAGAAGATTTTTCTATTTCTAATCTAGTATCTGATACTGGATATAAACCCTTGATGACATTTGAAGAAACGGTAAATGATCTCCATGAAAGTTTGTTTAATAATGATTAAGTATTAGAATAAATAAATGAGTATCTTAATTAATCTTTTAACAGTATCAAGAATTATTTTTGCTATCATTATATTTACCCTACTTATGTCACCAGAAGGGTATTTTTTAGCGTTAATATTTTTTTTTATTGCTGGTATTTCAGATTATTTTGATGGCTTTTTGGCAAGAAAATATAACAAGGTATCTCAGTTTGGAGAGATTCTAGACCCAATTGCTGACAAGATTTTAATAGTATTTGCTTTTTTTGGTTTAGCGGTAAATCTTTCAAGTTATTTCATTGCATTTTTAGCATCATTTATTATTGCAAGAGAAATATGGGTTGGTGCCTTGAGAGATATAAATGCTAGGAATAATAAAAGTAATGTCACAAAAGTTACTTTTTTAGCAAAGATAAAAACGACGATGCAGCTTTTTACTATTGGCACTTACCTTACAGCCCTAACTCTTAATAACATGCTGTTAATTACTATTGCAGATTTATTACTATTTACGTCCCTTATCATCACTTTATATACTGGACTTGTATACACATTAAATTCTTTAACTAAAGGAGATTTTTAGATAAATATAATTTTTTATTTTATTAAAAATTTAAAAAAAATTACTATATAGAATATCTAAGTAATACATAAATAAATATGAAAATAATTGTTGTAAGCGGTGGCTTTGACCCAATTCATTCTGGTCATATAGCCTATTTCAAAGAAGCAAGAAAGCTTGGTGATAAACTTATAGTAGCCTTAAATAGTGATAATTGGCTGGTAAATAAAAAAGGCAAGTTTTTTATGCCTTTTGATGAGCGTAAAGCAATAGTAGAAAATTTGTCATCTGTTGACTCTGTAATTGATTTTCTTGACGATGATATTGGAAGTGCAACCAATGCTTTAATTAAAGTTAAACAAATTTACCCAAACGATACCATTGCTTTTGCAAATGGGGGTGATAGAAATGAGGGTAATATTCCTGAAATGTCTTTAGACAACATCGAATTTTTGTTTAGCGTAGGAGGGGATGACAAAAAGAATTCATCTTCATGGATCTTAAAAAAATGGCAATACTACTATGAAGAGAGGCTCTGGGGTTCTTTTTATAATTTATTTGAGGATAAGCAGGTTAAAGTAAAAGAATTAATAGTTGAGCCTGGTAAAGGAATGAGCTTTCAAAAACATTTTAAAAGAAATGAAATATGGATGGTAAGCAAAGGTTCATGCATTGTTAATTACAGCAAAGATAATCCAAATAATAAAAAGAATACTAAACTTAATAAATTTGATCATTACTTGGTACCTCTTGGAGAATGGCATCAGATAACAAATCCTTTTGACGAAGTATGTCATTTAATTGAAATTCAATATGGTGAAGAGTGTGCTGAGGACGACATTGAAAGAACAGAATATTACCAGCCTAAATAAGACTATTGAAACACTCATCATTCAATTAAAATTGTTATACAATACCTCTGCTTAAAAAACTGGCTGGATGGCAGAGTGGTTATGCAGCGGCCTGCAAAGCCGTTAACTCCGGTTCGATTCCGGATTCAGCCTCCATTTATTACAGACATTTTATTGTTATAAAGTATAGTTAAAAAAATTTTTGGTACCGATTAACTTGCCCGAGTGGTGGAATTGGTAGACACAAGGGACTTAAAATCCCTCGATAGAAATATCGTGCCGGTTCAAGTCCGGCCTCGGGTACCATGTATTTTTCTATTTCTAAATGTCGCAATAGAGCAATCTATTTCTGATCATGGCAATTACCTCATAATAAAAAAAATATTTTTAACTTTAACGAAGGTTTTTTTATAAATTAAACAATTCGAATAGGAAAAACTATATAATTCGAACTATGGAAATGAACTATAATGCAGATATCACGGACAAAAATGAGAAAGAAATAGACTTAAGTGAACTCTTTTCAGTTTTATGGAAGGGTAAGTGGTTGATAGTTTCTGTTACATCTTTATTTTCAATATTAGCCATTTTGTATAGCCTCAGTTTGCCAAATATCTATCAATCAAAGATGATCTTAAGTCCAGTTGTATCATCTGGAGGCGGCATGAACCAAGTTATGAAAAATATGGGAGGCTTAGCAAATATTGCAGGCATTAATTTGCAGTCTGGTGATAGCGGCGGAAATACAGTTAAATCGCTAGAAAAGTTAAATACCCTTAGCTTTTTTGAAAATAATATTCTACCAAAAATTTTTCTACCTAATCTTATGGCGATAGATTCTTGGAGTCCTGAAAGCAACAAAATTATATACGATAAAAATATTTATGATGAAGCAACTCAATCTTGGGTAAGAGATTATGAATACCCCAGAACTCAAATTCCTAGCGCTCAAGAAAGTTTTATAGTTTTTAGAGGGCATTTTCAGGTTTTGAAAGACATAGACACAGGTTTTGTTACAATTACAACTTCACATCAATCCCCATATATAGCCCAGGCATGGGCAGTGTTGATTGCAAACCAACTCAATGACTTTTTTAGAACAAAAGACCAACTAGAAGCTGAAGTAGCTGTGAAATATTTGAATGCTGAGATGGCAAAAACAAGTTTTTCTGAAATAAAGCTTGTTGTCGCTCAACTTCTACAACAAAAAGTCCAACAGCTAACTCTTATAGAGGCAAGTGAATATTATGTTTTTGATTACATTGATCCTCCTGCGGTTATGGAAACAAAATCAGGGCCTGCACGATCAATAATTTGTATTATTGGAGCATTTCTTGGAGGATTGCTCGGTAGTCTGATTGTTATAATTAGATTTTATATAATGGGCGTGAAACCCAATTAGAAAAAAGATTGGTTACCACTTTTTCAAAAAATATAGATATTTTTTATGATGCCGGATAGTAAATGTAAATTATTTAAAGGATATAAATTAAATTATATATGGGAAGTTCTAAAACAGATATGAAAGATAATAAAGTAGCATTAATAACGGGCATCACGGGACAAGATGGCGCTTATCTAGCGGAGTTCTTGTTAGAAAAAGGTTATGAAGTTCATGGCATCAAGCGTCGTTCATCATCATTTAATACAGATCGTATCGATCATCTTTATCAGGACCCTCATGAAACTAACAGAAAGTTTGTTTTGCATTATGGAGATCTGGCAGATTCTATGAATTTAGTACGTATTATAAAAGATATAAAGCCTGATGAGATATATAATCTTGGTGCACAATCGCATGTTGCTGTGTCTTTTGAATCTCCTGAGTATACTGCAGATACTGTAGGTCTAGGAGCTTTAAGAATTTTGGATGCGATTAGAATCTTAGGTTTAGAAAATAAAACACGCTATTATCAGGCTTCAACCTCGGAGTTATACGGCGACGTTCAAGAGATTCCTCAAAAAGAAACAACTCCTTTTTATCCGAGATCGCCATATGCTGCAGCAAAACTTTATGCTTATTGGATAACTGTTAACTATCGTGAAGCATATGGCATTTACGCATGTAATGGCATCTTATTTAATCATGAATCTCCATTAAGGGGTGAAACCTTTGTCACTCGTAAAATAACAAGAGCGCTAGCGCGAATATCACTAGGCCTGCAAGAAACACTCTACCTCGGCAACATGGATGCCAAGAGAGACTGGGGTCATGCAAAAGATTATGTTGAAATGCAGTGGCTAATGCTGCAGCAAGAAGAACCAAGTGATTTTTGTATTGCAACAGGAGTACAGCACTCTGTTCGTGACTTTGTTGATTTTGCTTGGGGTCATTTAGGAAAAACAATTACTTGGAAGGGTGAAGGTCTTGATGAAAAAGGCTATGATTCTGAGTCGGGTAATTTAATCATCGAGGTTGATTCACGATATTTTCGCCCAACTGAAGTTGAAACTCTTTTAGGAGACCCTTCTAAGGCTAAACAAGAGCTTGGTTGGGAGCCAAAAATCACTCTAGAAGACATGGTTCATGAAATGATGGAAAATGATATTAATATTGCTAAGCGAGATTCTTTAATAAAAGATCATGGTTACAAGGTATCAGATTTTAACGAGTAGAAATTCTACCAATGAATATTCATGATAAAATTTACATAGCAGGTCACAATGGTTTAGTAGGCTCGGCTATAGAGAGGCAGTTAAAATTACGAGGTTACACCAATCTTTTAACCAGAACTCATAAAGAGCTAGACCTTACTAATCAATCGCAAGTAAAAAACTTTTTTCATCAAGAAAAACCTGATTATGTTATTCTTGCGGCAGCCAAAGTTGGTGGCATTTATGCGAATAACACTTATCCAGCAGATTTCATTTATCAAAATTTAATGATAGAGACTAATGTTATTCACTCAGCATATGAAAATGAAGTGAAGCGTTTATTATTTCTTGGAAGTACTTGTATCTATCCCAAGTCAGTAAAGCAGCCAATGAAAGAAAATGCATTGCTTACTGATGTTCCTGAACCAACTAATGAACCATATGCAATAGCCAAGATCGCCGGCATTAAACTCTGTGAATCCTATAATCGCCAATATGGAACTGATTTTCGCTCAGTTATGCCAACCAATCTATATGGTATATATGATAATTTTCATCCAGAAAACTCTCATGTTATTCCTGCATTAATGCGCCGTTTTCATGAAGCAAAAATAAATAATGATTCTAAGGTAACAGTTTGGGGAACTGGAAAGGCAATGCGAGAGTTTTTATATGTCGATGACATGGCTCAAGCGTCACTTTTTGTTTTAGAATTACATGAAGACACTTATCATGCTAATACTGAACCAATGCTATCGCATATTAATGTTGGCACAGGCATAGATGTTACCATTAAAGAAATGGCAGAAATAATGAAGGATGTAGTTGGTTTTAAGGGTGATCTATTTTTTGATGCTTCTAAGCCAGATGGGGCACCTAGGAAGCTTATTGATGTATCTCGTTTATCAAGTATGGGATGGAAACACAGCATAAGCCTAAAGGAAGGACTTACTAAAACTTATAAATGGTATATAAAAAATTAAATATAGTACTCAATATTGATTAAATTATAAAATGCTTAAAATTTTAAAACAACTCTTCAGCTTGCTCTCTCCAAACCAACGTAAGCGCTTTTATATGCTACAAATTTTGGTCTTGCTAATGGCGCTTATGGAAATTGCCGGTGTCGCTTCAATTATTCCATTTATGACTTTAGTTGGAAATATGAATCTGCTTGGCCAAGATACCGCTATTGCTCAAGTTTATCAAGCAACTGGTATAACCTCAGAATCTCAATTTGTATTTCTGCTAGGTATCGGCGTATTGGTTATGTTATTTGTTTCAACTGTCATTTCAATGTTTACGATATGGAGACTCTCTATGTTTGCAAACAAAGTTGGTGCAGAAATTGCGGACAGGCTTTTTAATCATTACCTTGAGCAGAACTGGTTATTCCATGCATCTGGAAGCAGTGCCCAGCTAACAAAAAAAATTGCTATTGAAACTCAAAGAGTAACTGGTGGTATTTTAGTTCCACTATTACATATGAATGCACGATTTGTTCTTGCTCTATTATTAGTTCTAAGTATTTTTGTTTATGAGCCAACAGTTGCCATTATTGGATTTTCTACTTTTACATTAGCATATTTTTTTCTTTTTAAGGTTGTTAGAATGCGTTTACAGAAAAATGGCAGGGCTTTATCTGTTGTTAATGAGGACCGCTTTCGTCTAATGAATGAAGGTTTTGGTGGTATCAAAGATGTGCTGTTACTTGGTAGGGAAAGTGACTTTACAGAGCGTTTCAAACAAACTGGCATGACACTTGCTTATAGTCAGGGCACTAATGCTGCTTTAGTTCAAGTGCCTCGTTATTTTATGGAGTTAATTGCCTTTGGGTCAATGATTTCAATGGTACTTTACTTAATTACTAGTAGTGGCAGTAATTTAGGTATTATTCTCCCTATGCTATCTGTTTATGCTCTTGCAAGCATTAAGCTACTACCAGCATTTCAACAAATTTACGCTGGTGTCGCATCTATAAAAGGCAATAGCGCAGCTTTTGAAGCAATTGAGAATGATTTATCCTTGTCGAAAAAATTGAAGCCAGCATCTTCCAAGATAAATCATGGCTATTTACAAATAAAACAACAAATATCACTTGAAAATATCACCTTCAACTATCCTGGTCTAGAAAAGCCAGCACTAAATCAATTAAATATATCGATACCAGTCAATAGTGTGGTTGGTATTGTTGGTCCATCTGGCTCAGGTAAATCCACCCTTATCGATATTTTACTAGGACTTATTGAGCCCCAACAGGGTCAGTTAAAGATTGACGGTAAAATTATAAATGCTGAAAACTGCCGACCTTGGCAAAATACTATTGGTTTTGTTCCTCAAAACATCTTTTTGTCAGAAGGTAGTATTGCTGATAATGTTGCCTTTGGTATTCCTCAAAATCTGATTGATTTAGATCAAGTTCAGCAGGCGATCAAGCTCGCACATCTCGATGAATTTATTCAAAGTCTTGAGCAAGGAATTCATACCAAAGTTGGAGAGCGTGGTGTTCAGCTATCTGGTGGCCAGCGTCAACGAATAGGCATTGCTAGAGCTCTTTACTATGAAGCAGAAGTATTAGTATTTGATGAGGCAACAAGCTCTCTTGATGGAATAACAGAAAAAATGATTATGGAAGCTATACATGACTTTAGCGGGCAAAAGACTATTATTATGATTGCACACCGACTTAAGACGGTAAAAAAATGTGATCAAATCTTTTTTATTGATAAAGGAAGTGTGGTTGATAAGGGCACCTATGAGAAATTAATCGAAACAAATAAACAGTTTAAAAATATGGCGGATCACGCCTGATCAGGAGAAAATTCTATGAAAGTATTGCTTTTAGCGGGTGGTTACGGAACTAGACTTAGCGAGGAAACAGACTTAAAACCAAAGCCTATGCTTGAGATAGGCGGGAAGCCTATTTTATGGCACATTATGAAAATGTATTCTCATTACGGGTTTAATGATTTCGTAATTCTTCTAGGTTACAAGGGTTATTACATTAAGGAGTATTTTGCTAATTATTATTTACATCTTAGCGATGTAACCTTTGATATGTCTAATGGAAAAATGGAAGTTCATAATAATTCAAGCGAACCATGGAAAGTAACTCTTCTTGATACAGGCCTGGATAGCATGACAGGTGGAAGGGTAAAGCGCGCTCAAGAGTTTATTGATGGGGAGCCCTTTATGCTTACTTATGGTGATGGTGTTTGCGATGTCAATATACAAGAGCTAGTAAAATTTCATAAGGCAAACAAGACCAAGGCAACCATGACAGCAATCCAACCTGCTGGTAGGTTTGGTGCCTTAGATATAAACTCAAACAAGGTAAATGATTTTGAAGAAAAGCCCGCTGGAGATGGTAACTGGATAAATGCTGGGTTTATGGTGTGCGAACCAGAAGTTTTAGATCTTATAGATGGTGACACCACTATATTTGAGCAATACCCTTTGCAAACACTTGCAAAAAATGGTGAGCTTGGTGCATTTAAACATAGTGGTTTTTGGCAGTGCATGGATACATTACGCGATAAGACAAACCTCAATGAGCTTTGGAATAAAAAGGAAGCTCCATGGAAGACTTGGTAATGCAAAATTTGTTTAATGGAACTTATAAAAATAAAACTGTATTAGTTACAGGGCACACAGGATTTAAGGGCTCCTGGCTTATTAATTGGTTGAATCAGATGGGCGCTAAGGTAGTTGGATATTCTACAGAAGCCCCTACCTCTCCAAACCATATAGGCCTCTTAAATATTGATATAACATCTGTTATTGGTGATATAAGAGATCAAGAAAAATTAAATAAAACTTTTAAAGAGCACAAGCCTGATATAGTTTTTCATCTCGCAGCACAGCCATTAGTATATCTTTCATATGTAAACCCAGTAGATACATATGAAACAAATGTAATAGGTACTCTTAAAGTGTTTGAAGCATGCAGAAAATATCAAGTAAAGGCTATAGTAAATATTACAAGTGACAAGGCATACGATAACCAAGAGTGGATATGGGGATATAAAGAAAATGACCCATTGGGCGGCTATGATCCCTATAGCTCGTCAAAGGGATGTGCTGATTTATTAACTAACTCTTACAGAAACTCTTATTTTAATCCCAAGGGCTACAAAAATTCACACGATACACTTCTTGCATCTTGTCGAGCTGGAAACGTAATAGGCGGAGGAGACTGGGCAAAAGATAGATTAATTACTGACATTATGATTTCTGTTTCGCAAGGTAAAAAAGTAAGTATAAGAAATCCTAAAGCCACAAGACCTTGGCAACATGTTCTTGAGCCCCTTAGCGGTTATCTCCAAATTGGTCAGAAACTTCTTGAAGGAAAAGAGGAGTTTGGAGAAGCATGGAATTTTGGGCCATCTGATGATGGCAGTATAACTGTAGAGGAGGTTGTAGAAAATGTGAAAATTCACTGGGATAAAATAGATTATGAAATTAATAAAGACCCAAATCAATTGCATGAAGCCAGCCTGCTCAAACTTGATTGCTCTAAAGCCCGTATGATTTTAAAATGGACGGACGTGTGGGACAGTCATACCACTTTTGAAAAAACTGTAAATTGGTATAAGACTTATTATGAAAATGAAAAATATATATCGACACAGGATGACTTGAAAAGCTATATAAATCATGCAATTGATACAGGAAAAGAATGGACAATCATTTAACTTTTAAAGAAACTTATATACAAAATTTATTTGTCGTAAAATTAACCCCATTTAGTGATGTTCGTGGCGAGTTCATAAGGTTTTTTTGTGAAAATGAATTTAAAGAAATAGGGCTGGATAAGAAAATAGTAAATGTAAATTATTCAAAAACCCTTCATAAAGGGGATGTAAGAGGAATGCATTATCAAGAAGACCCTTATTCAGAAACGAAGATTGTAAAATGCATAAGAGGTTCAATTTACGACGTTGCAATTGATCTTAGAAAAGAATCGAAAACATATCTACAATATTTTGGAATAGAATTGAATGATAGTAATAATAAAATGTTATATGTTCCAGATGGTTTCGCACATGGCTTCCAAGCCTTATCAGACAATACAGAGATAATTTATTTTAATACCAAACACTATCATCCTGAATATGAAAAAGGTGTAAATGCTGTTGAACCTTCAGTTAATATAAAATGGCCATTACCAATTAGAAATCAATCAGATAAAGATAAGGATATAAAATTTTTATAGACTTTATAATTGAAAAATTATTTTTAAATAAAACAGGATATAGAGTGAATGACATAATAAAACTTGATAGAAAAACTGATACAACTGTGGATATGAAAAAAAAAATTGATATTACTATCCTAGTTACCACCATCACCCAAAGAGAAATTACCATACAAACAGCTAATTATTATAGTGAAATATGTAATGAGGTTATTGTTGTAGATGAGGAGCAGCCACACTTATCTGCAACTGAAATTAATGATTTAAAAAAAAGAGGCATCACATATATACCATACAGGGATGGCAGTGATAAATCACTTTCCTCAACTTATGAAAAGCGATTAATTGCTGCAAATCATTCAAGTAATAGATTTTTAGTACACTCAAATCATGATGAGAGATATACATATCATGGTTTATTATCATGCATAGCAGAACTTGAAAATGATACAAAAATAACATTTTGTGCTGGCCAATCTATAGCAATTAGAAGAGATAATCTAGAAATTTTTTATAGCCGATCATATAAAAACCTTGCTGGGTATCAAAATATGGATAATGTTGATCAAAGACTTTATCACCATGCTGAAATATATTCTCCCATTGCTCATTTTGCAGTTTGGAGACGAGAGTTATATATTAGTGTTACAGAAAGAACTATCGCAATTCATAATTTAATGCCTTCGACTACAATGATGGAAGAGGTTGTATTTGAATTTGCTGCTGATATGGCTGGTAATTCAAAAGCAATACCAGAACTTTATTGGATAAGAAATAGAATTAATGGCTATTCTAATAACTCAACATTAAAAGGCAAACATGTTTTTAAAATCATAGAGGAAAAATTAAATATATTATTTGAAGATTTAGATAATATTCAAATGGATATCATTATCAACAGTTTCTGGAAGCATTTTAATTTTGTTCGACCTAGTTTTGTAACTAAAAGTATTATTACTTTCAAACAGATAGTACGCACATTCGTCAAGAAAAAAAAGATTAATAGCATTGTCACTTTATTAAAAAATGATGAAATAATATATGATGAGGAAGATTTATCTAATGTATTAGAGTCAATGAAATTTTTCTTTAAAAAGGCATAATATGATGATCATAGAAGTAGAAGTGCAAACAAGACACCAAATAGTGGATGGTTTTTATAATGAATAAGCTAAAAAAGATTAAATTGATAAGAAAAAATCTTTTTAATGGTAAGCATAGTATTGGTAGTTGGATGCAGATTCCACATACCTCAATTGCAGAAATTATTGGGCAAGCAGGTTATGACTGGGTTGCGGTTGATATGGAGCATGGGTCTATCTCATCCCATCAATTACCAGACCTTTTTCGTGCTATAGAGTTAGGTAATACATTGCCATTGGCAAGAGTAGCCCAGGGCAAAGAAAAAGACTGTAAGCAAGCACTGGACGCTGGTGCAGGAGGTCTAATTATTCCAATGGTAGAGAGTGCTAAACAGTTAAAAGAGATTGTTAATTTTTCTGCATGGCCTCCGTCAGGTAATCGTGGAGTTGCATTTTCTAGAGCAAACCTTTTTGGTAAAAATTTTCAAGAGTATATTGAAGAAGCACAGAAGCCATTAATAATTGCTATGATTGAGAATATCAATGCTCTAGATGAGCTGGATGATATTTTGGAAGTTGCAGGTCTTGATGCAATTTTGATCGGCCCCTACGATCTATCAGCCTCAATGGGGTTAACTGCAAAATTTGATGAGCAAGAGTTTTTAGATGTGATGCAAAAAATAAAAGCTAAAGCTGATAAGGCAGAAATCCCTTGCGGTGTTCATGTGGTCGAGCCAGATGAATCCGAGCTTAAGAAAAAAATAGTTGACGGGTATCGATTTATTGCATATTCAATAGATTCTGTTGTTATGGAGAAATTTATAAGGAGACCTAAGATATAATGAATATACTAGCATTAATTCCAGCTCGCATGGGCAGTAGTCGTTTTCCAGGGAAACCAATGGCAAAAATTTTAGGAAAGCCAATGATTGGCCACGTTTATGAAAATGTTATCAAATGTGATTTGCTCGAAAAAACCGTTGTGGCAACTTGCGATAAAGAAATTGCTGATTATATTTTATCTATTGGCGGTCAGGCGGTAATGACTTCAGACAAGCATGAAAGGGCATCAGATCGTTGTGCAGAGGCACTGGCTTATTTAGAGCAACAAGATAGCATAAAATATGACATTGTTGTTATGGTTCAGGGAGATGAGCCAATGACTCATCCAGATATGATTACTGAAGCAGTAACCCCTATGTTGAGCAATGAAGAAATTATAGTCACGAATTTATTGGGTGACATAAAGACTGAAGAGGAATTTGAGGATCGGAATTGCATTAAAGTAGCATGTGATTTAGATAGTAATGCATTATTTTTTTCCCGAGAGCCAATACCAACTAGAAAATTTGGAAATGTAACAATGAAAAAGCAGGTTTGCGTTATTCCGTTTACTCGTGATTTTCTATTGGAGTATACAAAACTCACCCCAACGCCAATTGAAATTGCAGAGTCTGTTGATATGATGCGAGTACTAGAGCATGGTAAAAAAGTAAAAATGGTGCAAACAAAATTTCAAACAAATCCAGTAGATACACCAGATGATTTATTGCATGTTGAGGAATTAATGCAAACCTTCATTATATAATGAATAAATTCTATCAAAATAAAATTGATATTACGGTATTGGTTACATCTCTTAAACAATAAGACATTACAATTAAGTTTAAAATGAAAATAGTAGCAACATCACCAAGCTTTTCAAAAAATAAAAAACTGCAAAATGAGATATATAAGTATTTCCCAGATGCTATATTAAATACACAAGGTTTAAAGTTTAATCAAACTGAATTAATAGAATTTATTAAAACTGCAGATGCAATTATTGTTGGCCTTGATCGAATTAACTCAGATGTTCTAAGTAAATGTCTTAACCTTCAATTCATTTCTAAGTATGGGGTTGGATTAAATAATATTGATCTTGAGTCATGTAAAAAAAGAAATATTGGCATAGGCTGGACTGGTGGAGTTAACAAACTTTCTGTAGCAGAGATGGGACTTGGTTTTATGTTAATGTTTGCTAGAAATTTATATATGGCTTCAAATGAGCTTAAAGATGGCATATGGAATAAGTCTGCTGGTTTTCAGCTTAGTGGCAAAACTATTGGAATAATAGGACTTGGCTATACAGGTAAAGAGTTAGTAAGACTAATTAGGCCTTTTAACTGTAAGATATTAGCAAATGATATAGTTAATCAAGTGGAATATTATAATGAAAATAATATACATGAAGCCTCAAAAGATGAGATTTTTAAAACCTGTGATTTTGTTACTATCAACACTCCACACAATGATGCTACAAATAATATGGTAAATATAGAGGTGTTAAAAAGCATGAAAAACAGTGCTTATATCCTCAATATTGCTCGAGGCGGCATTATAAATGAGACAGATTTAAAATATGCTTTAAAAAATAATATAATAGCAGGAGCGGCATTGGATGCTTATGAAGAAGAGCCTCCGACAGATCAAGAATTGTTAAAATTATCAAATCTCATATGCACCCCGCACATAGGTGGAAATGCAAAAGAAGCAGTTGAAGCCATGGGCATGTCAGCAATTAATCATCTTAAGGAGTTTTATAAGTTATGAAAAAGGTTGTTATATATGGAGGAAGTGGATTTTTAGGAAGTTATGTTGCCGACGAATTAACCCAAAGAGGCTATGAGGTAACAATTGCAGATCTTTTTAAATCCAAGCATATAAGAGATGACCAAAAATTTGAAAAAGTAAACATACTAAATATTGATGAGATTGAAAGAATTATGAAAGGAGCATCTTTTGTTTATAATTTTTCAGCCATTGCTGAACTTGAAGAGGCAATAGAAAATCCAGTTAGAACTTTGCATGTTAATGTTATGGGTAATTTAAATATTTTAGAGGTATGTAAACAAGTTGGGAGTATAGATAGATTTGTATATGCTAGTAGTGCATATGCCCTAAGTAACGAAGGTTCTTTTTATGGCATCAGCAAGCAATGTAGTGAAAAGTTAACCGAGGAATATTATAAAAAATATGGGCTTGAATATACTGTTATAAGGTACGGATCCTTGTATGGTGAGAGGGCTAGTCATAATAACTACATATATAATCTTTTGTTTGATGCAATACAAAGTGGAGAGCTGCATTATAAAAAAGGAGATGCTGATGACCTAAGAGAGTACATACATGCAGCAGATGCAGCTAAACTTTCAGTTGATGTAATTGAAGATACTCAATACGAAAACAAACATATCATACTTACTGGAACAGAGAGATTAAAAAGAATAGATTTACTTACAATGATTAATGAAATGATGCAAAATCAGTTAAAAATAAAAGAAGTCCCGGGCAATAATGTAGGTCACTATAAAATAACACCATACTCATACGATCCCATACTTGCAAAAAAATTAGTAGCAAATCCTTTTATTGATCTTGGTCAAGGCTTGTTAGGTTGTATAAAACAAATTAATGATGAGTTGGATCAGGACAATTCATGACATTAAATTTGGTCAAAAAAGCATCAACAATTTTTTGGGATTTTGATGGTGTTATTAAAGATTCAGTATCAGTAAAATCAGATGCTTTTGAGCTTCTGTTTTTACCTTTTGGAGATAAGGTAGCAAAAAAAGTTAAAAAACATCATGAGGAGAATGGTGGAATGTCTCGTTATGATAAGTTACCAATTTACCTTAATTGGGCAGGAGAAAATTCATCAAAAGAGTTAATTTGCAAGTTTGAACAAAAATTTTCTCAGCTAGTTAAGAAGCAAGTTATAAAATCTCCTTGGGTAGTAGGTGTGCTAGAATATCTTCAAATATATTATAAAAAACAATTTTTTTTTGTTGTAACGGCTACACCACAAAAAGAGATTGAAGATATATTAGAGCAGCTTCAAATAGCATGCTATTTTAAGCAAGTGATTGGGTCGCCTACAAAAAAAAATGAGGCTTTAAAGATGTTGTTAAATAAATATTGTATTGATTCACGGCAGGCAATTATGATTGGTGATTCTGATAGTGATTATGAAGCAGCCAAAGTAAATAAAGTTAAATTTATATTGCGTAAAACAGAATTAAATAAAAAATTGCAAAAGCAATTAATAAATAAAACGATCACTGATTTTTCCAATGGATAGGCTCAAAAAGATAAAATCAATAAGAAAGAATCTTAGCAAAGGTGGGAATAGTATTGGCAGTTGGATTCGAAGACCTAGAATATGAAAAAAATGATTTATCTAATGCACTTAAGTCATTTAAATAAGAATCTTTAAGAAAGCGTTTAAAAATGAAATTTAGTCTAATTAGCGAACAGCATAAGAATATTTTCTCTTCATGAAAAAAATAGTTTATTTATTCATTGATATTTGTCTTTTATTGGCTGCAATAGCTTATTCTTTTTTTAAATATAAGAAGGTTGATGCAGATGTTTGGAATCAAGAACAATATAATAAAACCATTATTCTAGCCAATGGTCCGTCTCTTAAGGTTGATATTGATAGAGTTATTAAAGAAAGAATAAGATCTGAGGTTTATGCATTAAATTATTTTGCTGTAACTGAATATTTTCAAGAGATAAAACCTGAATATTATGTCCTTACAGATCGAATGTATTGGAGCCAATCCGCTAATGATAATTTTAAAGCAGATAATGAAAAACTTTTTTCTTGTTTAGATAAAGTAGACTGGAAAATGCACCTAATATGCCCTGATAGCGGTTATAAAACGATCAGTGAGCTACTGCGTAGAAACAAAAATATTGAAGTTTTAAAAGTGCATTCTGTTAATATTGAATTCAAAAACGAACAGATAAATTTGTTTGCACTCAATCAAAATATAATAACTCCAAATTTTATTAACGGGCTTATTATGATGCTTTGGCATGCAATACATAGAAAAAGATTAGATATTGAAATCTATGGAGCAGATTTTTCTCTTTTTAAAGAATACTTCGTTAATCAGAAAACAAATGAGCTAAGTTCATCACTTTCGCATTTTTATGAAAATACTAAAGCACAAAATAATTCTACATATAAGTATCCAAATGAACAAAAAAAGATGTTGCATACTAGAATGTATCAGCAGTGGAGTTCTTTTTATCAAATGTATCTTCTTTCAAAAATGGCTAAAATGAGAAACATTAAAATTACAAATTTTTCTTCAAATTCATTTCTTGATTGCTTTGATCGCCCAAAGTAATGTTTAAAGTTGCGATGGATATAAATAAACAAAAAATAAAAAATATCATTTTAGTTGTTATTGATTTTATAAAAAAATTTCTTTTTCTTTCTAATTTAAGTAAAGTTGAGCTTCAAGGCTTCATTAAACCATTGACCAGGTTTCGTTTAATGCCATATACAAAGATAGAAGCACCTTATATTCTTGGAAGAACTGTCAGAGGAGTATCCTTTGATGGAAATATAACGCTAGATCCTGCCGGACGGCTTTGCATGGATGTATTTAGTGATGAAGATTGCAAAACTGCAGTTAGTAATTTATCACCAGTATTTGAAAAACAAAAAGATATGAGTGCTGCAGATATTGTTAATTTAAGCAACAATATCACTTTAAAAAAATATCCAGTCTGGGCGCTTGTTATGCCATGGGAAAAATTAAACATTGAAGAAATGTTTGAGTCTTACCCAAGAATTTTTTATAAGAATAGGTCTGATCAGGGTTTAATTTTTGAAGATAAATCTAGATCATCAATTATCAAGACTATGTATTCTCCAAAATTTATAGAGAATAGGGTGAATCAAATGAATAAGCTTTATGAAAGCATAATGCGTCAAGGTTTTCTCCAAGATTCTAATTTACCTAAAATAAATATTCTTGTAAAAGAAAATGAATGGAGGTGGTTTATGGGTGATGGCGGAAACCATAGGTCATATGTTTTATGCTTTCTTGGCCATGAGTTTTTTAATGCAAGGGTGAGCTCAATAATTAATAAAAATGAAGTTAATAAATGGCATAATGTTAGGAACGGAACTTATTCTGTTAGTGATGCAGAAAGTATTTTTGATAGTTATTTTGATGGCTCGAAAGTCCATAGAGGAATGGTATGAAGTATTTTTTTAATTTGGTAAATAGTGGAGAAATTGTCTATGCTTATAAACATATTTTATTTTTTAGTTAGAGGCTTCTGCAAAATTGCAGGCATATCTTTTTCTTTCTCAAGTGATGGAGAGGATTTTGCATTAATCAAATACTTATCTAAAATTAAAAATGGTAATTACATTGATATAGGCTCTCATCAACCAGTAAGACATTCAAATACATTTTTATTTTACTTATTGGGCTGGAAAGGTGTTTGTGTTGATCCTTTACCTAGTCTAAAAAAAAAATATAGATTTATTAGAGGGCGTGATAAATTTATAAATGCTGGAGTCTTTGGATCAAGATCTAATATTCAAGAAGAATTTAATTTTTATTACTACAAAAACCATTCAGATAACAGCACTTTTGATCCTGCCAGAGTTAAAGAATTAAGTACAAGTTTTGGAAGAGAGCCTTCATCTGTTATATCTGTTCCAAAAATAACCGTTGCTGAAATATTATCTTCTTCTGAAGAATTTTTTAGAGAGAGTAAAGAAATACAACTGCTAAATCTTGATATTGAGGGTTTTGAGATAGATATATTAGAAGATCTTTTTTCCCATAACGTCTTTCCATGGGTTGTATGCGTTGAAGAGTTAGGGCAAATGGCTGAAACTCTACAAAATGGAGAAATATATAAATTAATGAAAAATAATGGTTATATACTTGGATCAAGAACATTCCTTTCAAGTATCTATGTCTTAAAAAATAAATTAAGTCATCTACCATCACCTTATATCAAAGAATTAGAGAGTATTAAAGAATTATAGATATGAAGGTAGTTCACCTTAATAATGCTGATACTTCTGGAGGTGCTGCTATTGCTGCCTATAGGATACACCAATCATTACTTAACAAAGGATTGCATTCTCGAATGTGGGTTAATAATGCGCAATCTGGTGACTGGACTATAAGTGGACCTAATGGAAAGTGGAAAAAAGCAGTTGCACAAATGCGGAGACATCTTATTGCTCCGGCTCTCAAGACGATGTATACCAAAAATAAAATACTTCATTCACCAGCAATCCTTCCATCTTCCTGGAGTAAGAAAATTAATCAAAGTGATTTAGATATTGCTCATCTTCATTGGGTTGGAGCTGAGATGGCATCAATCTCAGATATTGGACGTATTAAAAAGCCGGTAGTATGGACTTTACATGATATGTGGGCTTTCTGTGGGGCTGAACATATTTCATGGGATCAAAGATGGCGAGAGGGATACACTCGAAAAAATAGGCCATCTGATGAGACGGGTTTAGATATTAATCGTTTAACTTGGAATAGAAAGCTTAAGCATTGGAAACAGCCATTTCATGTTGTTGCTGTAAGCAAGTGGTTAGCTGAATGTGCTAAAAGTAGTGTTGTTATGAGAGATTGTTCGATAACGACCATACCAAATTGCTTAAATACTAATCTTTGGAAGCCAGTAGATAAAAATTTAGCCCGCAATTTACTTGGATTGCCTGTTGATATTCCTATAATTGCTTTTGGAACATACGGTGCAAACTCAGAATATCATAAGGGCTTTGATCTCCTTTCTGAGGCACTTCAACACTTAAGAGGACAGGCTAAAGGTCTCGAGCTTGCTATTTTTGGACAAACAGCACCAAAAAATTCTCCTAACTTAGGTTTTCCAGTAAATTTTATGGGGCACTTTCATGACAATGTAAGTTTACGTTTGCTTTATAGTGCAGTTGATCTTTTAGTAGTCCCATCAAGAAAAGAAGCATTTGGACAAACTGCTAGTGAATCTATGGCTTGTGGAACACCTGTTGTAGCATTTGGTGCAACTGGGCTTTTAGATATAGTAGACCATAAGGTAAATGGTTATTTAGCCAAGCCATTTGAAAGTGAAGATTTAGCAAATGGGATAGACTACATTATAAATGCTCTAAATTATGATGAACTATGCAGTGGTGCAAGAGACAAAGTAGTGCAAGAATTTGATAGCGTCGTGGTTTCTGAAAAGTATGAAGAGCTTTATAATAATATTTTAAAATGACAGCAATAAATAATAAACCTCAATTCGCCAATAATTTTAATTTCTCTACCTTTGTTATATTAACGATTTCAATCATATTTGCTTTATTGATTGGTGGAGGTATATATGGATATGGTACTGATTATTATGCAGCCTATCATAAACCAAATCTTTTATGGGGAGGGATTTTTGATCGACTTGGGTACCGTGTGGCTACTCTTTCTATCAATGGAGTTCATATTGGAGTTCAAATGGTAACTTTTTTTCTTGCGCTATCATCAGGGCTTTTAATCAGAGAGCACATAAAATTTAAACAAAGTTTTTCATTAATTTTTTTTATATTGCTTTTTCTTATTGCTATTCATACATGGCCTATAATTATGTCGACGACTAATGGAATGAGACAAGGCTTGTCCATGTCTTTTGTGTTTATGGCTTTAATTTCCAGTTCTCGTAAGAACTACTTTTGGATGATAGTTCTTTCACTTGTTGCTATTTTCATGCATAAAAGTGGTCTACTTTTAGTCGCTATTGTTAGCTTTTCAGCTGTTGTAAATAATTTGCTTGCAGGTTTCTCGCCCTCTAGTAAAACTATAATCAATTTCTTAATTGGAACACTTTCTTTTATTCTTGCTTATCTTTTTTTTGATATTGCTGGTCTAAATGAAGAAAATAAACCTAGTAAAATAATTGGAGGAGATTTTAGAGGAGCTTTTATTTTTATCGGATTTGTTTATGTAGCCCTATCGTTTTTCTTTAAAAGTATTTTATCTAATTCATTTAATTTAACTTTATACTATTTTAGTTTTATAGCACCCTCATTGTTGATGAATGGATTAAACTGGGAATATGAAAGACTAGGAATGATGATGCTTATTCCATATATATTGTCTTTTGGAGTTCTGTTAAATAGAACTTCTTATCAAATTTATCTAATTTTAGTCTTTCTATTATTGTTATTACTAACAATTTTTACTGGCATGTATGCATCTTTTAAATAGCTAATCTTGATTTTATTTTATGAGTTTAAAGTTAGCAGGATTCGAAGATAATTTTTAAAAAATTTCTACTAACTATGTTACTTAATAATAAATATGAAAAACCTGCTTAATAAAAAAAAGTGAGAAAAATGTGATTTATATTTTAGTCCCAACTTTTGCAAGAATTAAAGATACGGAGAAATTCTTAAACTCTATTCACAAAAGTATCGATAAAGAATATTTAATAATCATAATAGATGATCATCCTGAAAATGTAACATTTAAAAGTATTCAACAAAACAATCATGTAAATGTAATATCATCTGAAAAAGAGATTTGGTGGGTTGGCAGCATTAATTTAGGAATTCAAATTCTATTCGACAGGCATGATTTAAAAGATGAAGATATTGTAGTTTTTGCAAATAATGATGTTCAGATAGATAAGCATAGTTTTAGTCTGCTTTATAAGGAACTAAAGAGAGACAACACCCAGATAGTGCATCCGCGAACTTTTGATCAAGACGGATTAGAGGTGTCGAGTGGTGCAAAAATACTTAACCTTTTCCCTTATATCACAAGTCACCCAAAAAATTTTTTAACAGAAAAAAAAGCTATCGATATGGGTACTGCAAGATTTCTTATGATGAATGCAGCTGTTCTTAAAAAGATAGGATATATAAACAAAAACTTAGTACAGTACGGTGGTGATAACGATTTTACTTTTAGCGCCAAGAGAATCCATAATATTAGTACATATATATTGAGAGATGCGGTATGCAGTTTAGACGATACATCTACAGGCATAAAAAATCATAATATTCAAAATATAAAAGATTTATATAACAGTTTTTTCTCTATAAAATCTCCTAATAATATTAAGTATAGGTACATATTATTTAAAAAGTTTTATGGAAATGTTGGAGCTTTTTTTATAACACTAAGTATCTCATTCAACACAATTTTAAAATTTATCATTAAAAAAAAATAATACAATTAGTATAATTTGGTTAGTTTGTAACTATATTTTTTATGTCTTAGGCTATACACTTCTAGGAAATTTTTATGAGTTTAATTAAATGAATTTAAAAAATAACAAAATATCTATAATTGGTTTAGGCTATGTTGGGCTTCCTCTGGCAGTTGCTTTTGCAAAAAAATTTCAAGTAGTGGGCTATGATGTCGATGAAACTCGTATTCAAGATCTCAAAGATGGAATTGATAAAACATTTGAAGTTGAAAATACTTTATTAGATTCCTTGAAATCAAATATTTCATATACATCTGATATTCAAGATACAAAAAACTGTAATATTTATATTATTACAGTGCCAACACCTGTTGATGAAGCTAATCGTCCAGATCTAACTCCGTTATTGAAATCGTCTCAAACCGTAGGTAGTGTTTTAAAAAAAGAAGACATTATTATTTATGAATCTACTGTTTATCCTGGTGTTACAAGGGATGTATGTGTTCCTCAGTTAGAGAAGTCATCCGGTTTAACTTTTAATAAAGATTTTTTTTGTGGCTATTCTCCTGAAAGAATTAACCCTGGAGATAAAGAGCATACCGTTACAAAAATACTTAAAGTAACTTCTGGTTCAACACCTGAAATTGCCAAACAAGTTGACCAACTTTATAAAGAAATAATTATTGCAGGAACACACTTGGCATCCAGTATTGAGGTTGCAGAAGCTTCTAAAGTTATTGAAAATACTCAGCGTGACGTGAACATTGCTTTAATCAATGAATTAGCACTTATTTTTGATCAGATGGGTATTGATACTAATGAGGTGATTGAGGCGGCTGCTACAAAGTGGAATTTTATTAAGCTTTTTCCTGGCCTGGTTGGTGGGCACTGTATCGGTATCGATCCATACTATCTTAGTTTTAAAGCAGAAGAGATGGGATATAAACCAGATTTAATTCTAACTGCGAGACAAATTAATAGCGGCATGGGTAAATATATTGCTGATAAAACTATAAAAGAAATGATAAAAGCAGGAAAATCTATTAATGATTCAGATATATTAATTTTTGGCTTTGCTTTTAAAGAGGATTGTCCTGATACACGCAATACAAGGGTGGTTGATATAATTAGAGAGTTAAAAGATTTTGGTGCTAATATAGACGTCTTTGATCCTTGGGTTGATTCAACAAAAATCTTTAATCATAATATGATTGCAGATCCACTAAAATCTGATAAAAAATACGATGCCATAATTGTAGCCGTAAGTCATAAACAATTTAAGGCATACACTTCAGATGATTATTCTCGACTATCAAATGACACGAAAGTAATTATAGATGTTAAAAACATTGTTAAAAATCCAACTTGGAGATTGTAGATATATAAGCATCATTTAAAAGTGTTTTATGATGATAAAATACTTTTTTATGAAAATAATATACTTACATCAATACTATAAATTCCCTAATGAATCTGGTGGGACTCGCTCCTTTGATTTATCAATAGGGTTTTTAGATCTCGGGCATCATATCGAGGTCATCACATCAACTTCTGATGAAAGTTACAAAAAAACCAAAGGTTGGTTTAAAATTAAAAAAAATGGATTATTGATACATTATATCTATTTACCATATGGTAATGATATGACATATCTTCAGCGCTCATTCGTATTTTTAAAATTTCTTTTTTTATCAACTTTAAAATTAATGTCATTAAAAGGAGATTTGGTATTAGCAACCTCAACTCCCCTTACTATTGGAATTCCTGCAATAATCAAAAGATGGATACATAAGACACCATTTATATTTGAAGCTAGAGATATTTGGCCTGAAGCTGTTATTGCTATTGGCGCAATTAAAAATAAAATTCTTCAGAAAATTTTATTCTTCTTAGAACAACTAATTTATAAAAATGCTGCCGCAATAGTGCCACTTTCAGTTGACATGAAGAAATCAATTATTTCACGCTATCCAAACTTAGCTGAAAAGCCGATTGAGGTGATAGAAAATATCTCAGAAATCAATCGTTTTCAAACAGGCTACACCAATAAAATATCAGTCCTTAAAGAAAAAATTGGTTTTCAACCTCGATTTGCCATTTTATATGCTGGTGCTTTTGGGCGAGTGAATGGACTTAAATATGTGATTGAATTAGCAACTAAATTAGCAGATGTAGATCCCACTATAGTGTTTATATTAATTGGTAGTGGAGCTGAAAAAAAAGCACTAATCCAAGAAGCTAAACAAGAAGGAGTCTTAAATAAAAATATTTTTTTTCTAGATTCAGTTTCAAAACAGGATTTACCTCAATTATATTATGAATGTAATATGGGGAGTTCTTTCGTCATTCCGATAAAAGAATTATGGGCAAATTCAGCTAACAAATTCTTTGATTGCCTAGCTGCAAGTAAACCAATTTTAATTAATTATAACTGGTGGCAAAAAGAAGTAATTAATAAAGAAAATATTGGTTATATATTGCCTACTAATATAAATGATGAGGTAGTAAAAAACTTTGCATCATATACTCATGATAAAGTATTGATTGCAAAGCAGCAGAAAAATGCATTAAATATTGCAAAAGAAAGGTACGCTACAAATGTGGCAGTGACAAAATATAACGACCTTTTTTTAAAAGTTAAAAAATAGAATGTATAAATCTTTTCTAAAAAGAAGTATTGAAATTTTAATAAGTTTTACAGGCTTTCTTTTTTTAATGCCAATTTATATTTTTGTATATTTATTGGTAAGAGTAAAACTAGGATCTCCAGTATTTTTTTACCAGTCACGGCCTGGCCTAAATGGAAAAATATTCAATATTTATAAGTTTAGAACAATGACCAATGAACTTGATAAAAATGGAATCCTTTTACCTGATGAGAGAAGACTTACTAAATTTGGAAAATTTCTAAGATCGACGAGTCTAGATGAGTTGCCAAGCTTATCAAGTGTTTTAAATGGGGATATGAGTTTGGTAGGACCACGACCTCTATTGGAAGAATACCTACCTTTTTATTCAGAAAGACAAGCTAGACGTCATGAGGTAAGGCCTGGTATTACTGGGTGGGCACAGGTCAATGGACGTAACGCTATTTCGTGGGAAGAAAAATTTGAGCTGGATTTATGGTACATAGAAAATCAGTCATTATGGCTAGATATCAAGATTCTCTGTTTAACTATGAAAAAGGTGCTTATTCGAGATGGTATTTCACCTCATGGTGAGGATATTATGCCAAGATTTGATACTATAATGATTGGACGGAGGACCACTAATGAAAAGTAAAATTGCGGTCATTTCTGATATACATTCCAATGCAGATGCGTTAAACATAGTCTTGAAAGAATTAAAAAAGAAGAATGTAGATGTCACAATATTTTTGGGTGATATTTTGACTTATGGGTGTCAGCCGCTTCAAGTTATTGAAATATTAATTCAATATAAGAGAAAAAATCCTCTTATATTTATTAAAGGAAATCATGATCAATTTTATTTTGATCTTCAATCTGGTCTAAAAAAGACCAGTTATAAGCTTCCAAGATTTATTGATGAATCAGTAAACTGGACATTGAAAAAAATCTCTCCACTATTATTAAAAGATATTTTTACATGGCATGATAGTTATCGTATTGGAGATGTTTATTTTTCTCATGCTAATCCTTTTTCATACGGTGATTGGAGTTATGTTGAAAAATCTAAAGATCTACAGAAATCATTTGAAGAGTTACGCAAAAAAGATGTCTTTGCGGGAGTATTTGGTCACTCGCATCGGCAGTTATTTATTGGTAACAAGAAAAATACCCTAAATAAAATAAATTCATATTCTGCCACTGTTGATGATGTGGATCAGCTGATTATTAATGCCGGAACTATTGGTCAACCAAGAGGAAAAGGCATAGGATATCTCCTTCTCAATATAAAAAACGATAAATTGCATAATGCAAGTTTTGAAATAGTAAAAATGGATTTTGATAATTCAATTGATCTAATTCAACAAACTAAATTAAGTAAAGAAACCAAAAAAAAATTAATAGATTATCTGGAGATGTGATGATAAATGTTTTAGTAACAGGTGCAGGCGGTGGTGTCGGTCAGGGTGTGATTAAATCTTTAAAAATGATTAAAGATATAGATATAAAAGTTGTAGCTGCAGATATGAGTGAAACTGCAACTGGATTATATGCAGCAGATATTGCGTATTTAGTTGACAGGTGTGACTCTAGTGAATATTTGGAAACTTTAAGTAAAATTTTTAAAAAAGAGTCTATAGATTTTTATATACCTGGTACAGATGTGGAATTAGAATTTTGTGCAATAAATAAGCATTTGATTATGGAAAAATTCAATGTCCATACGATAATATCATCAAAAGAAGTAATTGAAATTTGTGATAATAAATATAAAACATCATCTTTCTTAAAAGAACACGGCTTCAATTACCCCAAGACTGCTTACTTAAAAGATATTGATATAAAGAGTATAGAATATCCTGCTATAGTAAAACCAGCAGTAGGATGCAGATCAATAGGAGTTTATAAGGTAAATAATTTAGACGAGTTAATACCCCATCTTGAGGATACTGAAGATATAATTATACAAGAATGTGTTGGCAGTGAAGATACAGAATATACCTGCACAGTTGTAAAGATTGGTAATAAGATGTCACCAGTATTAGCACTTAAAAGAATTTTAAGATCAGGTGATACATATAGAGCGGAGCCAGTGCAATCAAAACAAATTGAGCAATATGTTTTGGACGTTGCTTCTAAATTAGAAATTGATGGAGGGTGTAATTTTCAATTACGTTTAGGCATAAATGAAGAACCAAAAATTTTTGAGATTAACAGTAGATTTTCAGGAACAACACCATTTTGTGCGCAAATTGGCTTTAACCCTGTTGAGTATTACTTAAAAAAAAGTGCTGGATTAGAAAGTGTGGTTAATATTGATTACGACTCAATTGTGTTGAGGTATTGGTCAGAAGTAGTAGTTAAAAAAAGCTCATTAAAGATACTTTCTGAGGGTCAGAATATTGAACCAAAAGTGGTTGAACAATTTAAGTTATTTTCATGAATGAAATTGCTTTAACTGGTGCTAATGGTATGACTGGCTGCCATATGATCAGCTTACTTAAAAGTAAAGGTATTGCATATAAAGCAATAACTAGACAAGAATGGGACTTAACAGAATGGAAAAGTTTTGATGAGCTGGATGATATTTTTGGATCGGTATCAGCTGTTTTTCATTTTGGTGCTCAGTTACCATATAATGATTTTGATAATGAAAATTTGCAAACCCAAAAGACCTTTGATACAAATATTCGTTCATGTATGAATATAGCAGAATGGGCAAAATTCAGAAATGTTGCAATTATTTTCTTATCTAGCGCAGTGGTTTACAAGAACCCTCAAGCATCTAAAATTATAGAAACAGATTCTAAAGTGGTTAATGGCTTGGGTGGTTTTTATGGATATTCTAAAATTCTTGCAGAAGGCGTCCTTAGTCATTTATCTGAAAATGGCTTGAAGTGCATTATTCTTAGACCTTCATCTCTTTATGGATATGGTCTACCTTCTGATAAGCTTGTTCAAAACTATATAAATATTGCGTCTTCTAACGGTTTAATAAGAATTGAAAGCCCAAGAAATAAAATAAATTTTATTCATGCATACGATGTTTCTAATGCAGCCTTGCAAGCATATACTAACAAAGCATGGGGTGTTTTTAATGTCTCCTCAAGAGAGAAAAATACTATTTTAGAGGTTGCTGAAATTGCAATATCCATTTCAGGAAGTGGAAGTCTGATTGTTAAGGATGATAACCAAAACGATACTGCATTTACACGTTTTGATTTAGACTCTAAATTAGCAAAAGAAAGTTTTGGATTTGAGGCAAAAATTAGTCTTAAAGAAGGAATGACTCTAATGAAAAACAAGATGATAGCACCATGTTAAATACTAATTTTACTCCTTGGCCATTATTCACGAAAGCAGAAATCAAAGCTGTCAGAGACGTTTTATTGTCTAATAAGGTGAATTACTGGACTGGAGGTGAATGTCGTGAATTTGAAAAAGAATTTGCAGAATATTTTGATTCTAAATATGCAGTATCTCTTGCCAATGGAACTGTTGCAATCGATCTCGCATTAAAAGCATTGAATATACAAAAAGGAGATGAAGTAATTGTTACATCTCGAACTTTTATAGCATCAGTATCATCTATTGTTAATGCAGGTGGAATACCTATTTTTGCTGATATATGTAAAAATTCTCAAAATTTTCGTTCTTCTAATATATCAAAGCTAATAAGCTCAAAGACTAAAGCTATTCTATGTGTTCATTTGGCAGGATGGCCATGCGAAATGGATAATATAATGAAAATTGCAAATAAAAATAAATTATTTGTTATTGAAGATTGCGCTCAAGCTCATGGCGCTAAGTATAAGGGTAAATCAGTTGGCTCAATAGGACATATAGGTTGCTGGAGTTTTTGTCAGGATAAAATCATGACAACTGGTGGCGAGGGAGGAATGGTCACAACTAGCAATAAAAAATTATGGGAGAAGATGTGGGCTTATAAAGATCATGGTAAATCCTATAATGCTGTATATAACAAGAAGCATCCTGACGGATTTAGGTGGCTTCATGAATCATTTGGAACAAATTGGAGAATGACAGAAATCCAGGCTTCGATTGGAAGAATACAACTTAAAAAGATGAATCAATGGACAAAAAAAAGAAACATAAATCAAAATAAAATATGGAAGAATTGTAAATCGTTAGATTTAATAAGGACGCCAGAATTTAATGATGAGTCATGGAAATTTTTTGATAAAGGCAATGTTCATGCTGCTTACAAATGCTATATTTTTGTTAATAAAAACAAATTAAAAACAGGGTGGACTAGAGATAAAATTATTAAAGAAATTACTAAATTAGGTGTGCCATGTTTTTCTGGTTCTTGCTCCGAAGTATATCTTGAAAAAGCTTTTATAAAATCTCGTTTAAGACCAAAAAATCGTTTGAAGTCGGCTAAAGAACTAAGTGAAACTTCGTTATGTTTTTTAGTTCATCCAACTATTACAAAAAAAGAAATTGATCTTACCTGCAGATCTATAACCACTGTTGTTAAAAAAGCTACAAAATTTTATAAAAAATGATAGATATCTCTAATATTGCCAACGATATCCCTCATTTAATTTTTAAACACCACTTTGAACGAGCAATAGAAAATAATCAAAAATACATTGAAGCAATTTCGATTAGCTCATTTAATGTTGAGTCAAGTGAAGTTGAATCAAGAATGGTAAATTTAAAATATATCAAAAATAATGAATGGATATTTTTCTCTAACTTCGATTCTTTAAAATCGAAAAATTTTTTTTCACACCCTCAGATTTCAGCATTATTTTTTTGGGAAAGTATTAATGTTCAAGTTAGAATAAAAGGTAAGATTTTTAAAACATCAACACAATTCTCAGATCAGCACTATAAAAGTAGAACAGTTGAAAAAAATGCCTTAGCTTGTAGTTCCAACCAATCTCAAGAAATTGATTCATATGATTCAGTCATAAAAAATTATAAAGACATACTTAAAGATATTTCAAAGATTCAAAATAGACCATCTAATTGGGGAGGGTATTCATTCACTCCCTACTACTTTGAATTTTGGGAAGGACACGAATCAAGATTGAATAAAAGAGAGGTATATGAAATGCAATCTAACGAATGGAAGCATAGTATTCTGCAACCATAAAAAATTTGCGTAATTTATTAATTAGTATAAAATTTCACACAATCTATGGCACAAACATTATATTCATTTCAAAAATCTTGTTAACTTCTTGATTTTCATGTCTTTTCTTAAACTTATCTTAAACTGGTAACACTTATCGCTACTCCAAAAAAACAAGCAACTCCTATCAATGAAAAAATAAGAGCTAGTGAAGTTATGCTAATTGGAGCTAATGGAGAAAAACAAGGACTTGTCGCTTTTTCTGTAGCTTTGGAGTCAGCTAGAGTTGCTTCTCTTGACTTGGTCCAAGTCTCACCTTCTGATGCAAGTCCAGTAGTTTGTAAGCTTTTAGATTATGGGAAGCATGTCTTCGACAAAAAGAAAAGTTTATCTTCATCTAAAGTAAAAGTTAAAAGAAATACAACAAAAGAGATTAAATTTAGACCTTCAACAGATGTGGGCGACTATAATATAAAATTAAAAAAGGTTAAAAGCTTTATTCTTGACGGAGATAAGACTAAAATAAGCGTCCGATTTAGAGGCAGGGAAATATTGAATAGCGACATGGGTCTGAATTTACTAAATAGATTAAGAGATGAGCTTGCGGATATTGCACAAGTTGATCAAGAGCCATCGCTAGAAGGAAGACAGTTATTAATGGTTCTTTCCCCTCTAAAAAAGAAGTAATTTAAAATTAATTAATAGAAGAATAAATATGGGATATAAATTAAAAACACATTCTGGAGCTGCCAAACGTTTTAAAAAGACAGGCACGTCTGTAAAAAGTAAAAGTGCGAACAGAAATCATATCCTTACCAAACAATCTACTAAAAGAAAAAGACATAACAGAGGTCTAAATAAGCTTACAGGTGTTGTGCTTAAGATGGCTTCAAAACTAATAAGAAGATAAATCATGCCAAGAACTACTAAGTCAGTAACTGCCAGAGCAAAACACAAGAAGGTACTAAGTGCCACGAAAGGTCATTACGGTGCTAGAAGCAGGTTATTTAGAACTGCAAAACAATCTAATATAAAATCATTGCAATATGCATTTAGAGATAGAAAAAATAAAAAAAGATCTTTTAGATCTCTTTGGATAGCTAGAATAAATGCTGGAGCTAGAGATCTGGGTGTTTCATATTCAGTTCTT
>MDSY01095632.1_pt1 | contig 33450 bp, 25 predicted proteins | sample 811131 | NCBI WGS metagenome assembly MDSY01 (sample SAMN05326643, study PRJNA326480) | marine metagenome | isolation source: seawater | place: Atlantic Ocean: South West | collected 2010 | reverse complement strand
GCGCGCGCGCCACAGGCGACACGCGCGAGACCGCGGATGTCGTGAACATCGAGGCGGGGGGGGGGCTCTACGCGAGCGTCGTTGTGATCGCGATAGGAGTCGGGTACGAGTAATCGGATGAGCCGAAAAAATCCCCAGGATCCAACGAACTTTCCCATCTCCGTAAAATGAGTCGAGTTGGGACTCTTCCGACACTATCGGCTTGCGTCGTTCTTCGTCCCTTCCCGCGCTCCCGGAGGCGGGGGTGGGACCTACGGTTCATCTGGCGCGGGATCTTTTTTGACAGCTGGCGTTCGGGACTCCCGATACGCCCTCACAAGACTCGCATCTTAGTCGGTTCCGAGAAAAACGATTAGTGCCGACCGTTGTTACTGCGCTTTTCCAAGCTAGCTAGATACGTATCACGATGGGCGTCCTGGGCGTCACGCTCGGTTCCGCGAAGAAGGGTCTTTCTCTGGCGGCTGCGAAGGTCGGACGGGCGGTTGACCGCAACTTACTGGACCACACAAGCGAGGCGGAGCGTTTCGCAGCTAAAGAGCTGGCGGTTGCTACCGAGCGCGAGATTAAAAAAAAAACTCTGCGGTACGAAGCTACGAAAAAAACAGATTTGCGCTTCGTCAACGAGCGAAACGCAGCGGCGGTGGAGCGACAGAAAAGCCAATTCGAGTTGGTGTTGCGAAGCGAAAGTCGAGTTGGGAAGGAGAAAGTGTTCCGGAGAGGGGATGGAAGGTTCGTGTTTATTGCAGGTGAGGATGACGGATTAAACAACGCATGGAACGTATCGAGTAGCAATGGAAAAAATCCAAATCGGTGGGCGCCCATTTACGACGCTCGCGGCGTGTTACTGAAACCCCCTAAACGAGGCCCGAAATTCGATCCCCCGAGTGGCACACGACCTGTGACGATTGATATTCTGGCGGGCAGAGACTTGCCCATTAATATCGGACAATTTATTCCAAATACCTCCGCGTACGTTACGGTCGATTTGAGCGGCGAGCGCGTCGGAACTTCGAACGGCGCGCGGATGAAAAAATCGCAAACGGACGAGAAAATAAAATACGACCATTACTGGGACACGTCCGTAACCTTTCTCGCGGCTAAGAATTTAAGCGACGAGGAGCACGTGTTATGCGTGGTGCGGCAGGGAACTCCTGGAAAAAAGGATGGACCTGTCATAGGCGCGGTTGTTATACCCGTGGACGCGATTGAAGAAATGAACTCGATGAGTCTGGAAATGAAAGCGATACAAAGTTCCACGACTGGTAACCGCAAAGAAAACAATTCAAACTCCACTTCGAACGTCAAAGCGTTTTGGACCAAGCTGCAAGACATCCCCCCTCCTCCTGCTGAGAATTTAGGAGCGCTACACGTGTCCCTGTTCGCGGACGCGGACGCGCCAGGCCGAGTTCGAGTCCACGTCATCGAGAGCAAGGGAAAGGAAAGTCTTTTGGAAATTGATGAAAAAAATAAAAAAATAAGCGCGCTCTCCTCGATGTCGGTCGGTTTGCAAAACGCGATGACGGTCAAGTCTTATGCGTACGTCCGGGTAAGTTTGTTGCGGGTAGGTGTCAATTCTGTGCCTAAAAAAGACGACGTCAGACGAACAGACACCAGCTACTCCGGCAAAAGACAAAAGGGAACCTTCAACTTCGACGAAAAGTTTGTGTACGAAAATTACGACGTCGACGGCGACTCGAGTATTTTGTTTGAGCTCTTCTCTGAAAACGTAATAGGGGAAGATGATCCGGTGGCGCAGCTCGCTGTGTCTGTTAAGAACCTGCCGAAAGCCAGAAATGGCGATTCGTCTTCCAAACCCCGCGAAAAAAAATGGAAAGTCCACACGCGGTCGAAGAAGTTTTTGAAAAAGACTTTTATGGGTTCGGTTTGCGTAAGCGCGTATTTTCTTGATGACGAGAAGACGCGTTTAAAAGTTAGGGTATTGGAAGCTCGGGATATCAAAGCGGGCGACGTGTCTGGAACCTCGGACCCGTATGTATGCGCTACGTTGCAAGGGAATACATATATGGGGACTGAGCGCAACCGTATGGGCAATTACCCTGAGCCTCAAGTATTTCGCACAACAGTCATATACGGCACGACGGCGCCGGTTTGGCGTCACGACTTCTTTTTCCGCGTGGAGAACAGTTCGGAGGAGACGATTCGGGAGGATCAATTTTCCAGAAGACACAATGGCAAGGCGAAGACGAAGGGTAAACAGGTCTCGAGTGCGTCTTCGTGCGTATCGTGCCAAGCGAGTGATGAAGCTGCGGGTGCTTCCAGTGGGCAAACAGGCTCGACGAAAAATAAAAAAACCGTCAACGACGTTCGCGGCCAAGCAATCACTTTAGATTTGTTCGACCACGATTTCGGAGACTTCGACGCGGATAACTTTTTAGGGCGGGTTGTTGTTCCTCTTGATCGGATTGGAACCATCACTGATGGTGCTGATAAGCGCTCCGAGTGGTTCCCTTGGTGCGATTTGCGAAACGCCAATCCGCTCGTGGGAGAGGTTCTGGTTCGGTGCTACTTCGGCGATGGGAATGGAATATCTGAAGGTACACCTGATTCGCAAACAAAGAGCACGACCGCGTTGCATCGCCGCCTACAACTCAAAGACAAGGCTGTCTCTACGTTCAAGCAAAACCGGTTGGAACGCGAGAAGTTAAATCTTCGGCGGGAGTTGGAAGCACAGTTGCGAGTTGCTTTAGAAGCGCATGATTGGCCATCTGATATCGCTCAACGTTACTCCAAAGCGTACGCCAAGCACGCGCATGAAAGCCACAGAGTTCCGCCTCCTCCGGGGAACTTAGTCGTCCCCGCGAGTTTTACGCACGTGTTTGAGTGTGCGGAGCGGGCGGAGCGGGGCCTGGAAAAGGTCCGGGACAGCAATGATCAGCAAGTTGCGCTGAGTCCGACACTTAAAAGTCCAATCGCAGTGAGTCCGACACCAGTGAGTCCTCCGAGACGAGAGAGGCATGCTGAGGACGAACACGAACCTTCTTCGTTTGCGTCTCCTACAAGGCCTGGCGTGGAGTCAAACACCACGGAAGGGCACCCCACACCGCCCTGGTCCCTGCAGCGGAAATCCTCCGTCTCGAAGTACTTCCAAAGCGAGGAGGAAACGACGACGAAACAAGAAAGTCCTGAGCCTAAAAAGCAACCCTCGCCTTTACTGGAAAAGCTCCCGCGCGATTCCCCGTGGGCCAGGCTTCACGCCGACCGCGAGAAAAAGCTCTCCGTGCTTACCAGGTTCAGTAAGCTGGACGTGCGAGACCCGAGAAACCGGTGAGTAATGTAGTGTAGTCTGAAACTAGCTTATGTTTAAAAATAGTATCTAAGGCGCTCTGACCACTTGTCGCCTCACCACGACGATTTTTTTCTTGTTTTCTTGTGACTCGCTACCGGTACTACCTCGCGCGTTGTTATCCAGCGTCGTGAGACTTAAAATTGTGTTCCACGCGAGCCCCATCGCTGATACGTACAAGATGTGGTACGAAGAAGGCACGAGCGCGAACTGCACACCCTGCGCGGGTAACCAAAACGCCCAGTTTTGCGCCAACAGATGCAATTTGTATTTTTCCCTGGTTTTGGTTTTAATCTCAACAAAGTCATCGCCTCGCACGAACCCGGTCCACGCGAAGTAAAACGGGTAGTACCCCGCTGGTACCATCAGGAACTGGTTCACGAGTAACGGGCCTATCACGTCCTTTCGAAGGAACGAGAACTTCCTGCCGCTAGTGGCCAACGCCGCCGCGGACGGACTGGGGAACCAACTTTGCAAAATTCCAAACCAGTGCATCTGGAACCACCCGGTGTAAAGCGCGCCGAAGGACGCGAACGCGAGGAGTCGGCGCTTATCGAGAACGAACCGGTCGGTAGGGTCTTCAGCGCGCTTTGAATCGTTTCCTTGCTGTTTCGATCCTACACCACCTTGTCCTGTACTTCTTCTCTTGGCCTCATGCTGTATACGCTGCGCTGACGCGTCTCCAAACAACAGAATCACGACGCTCGTGCCTACTTTCGTGGATGTTGGATGGGAAGTGTTCATTCGGTTGTACGCGGCGAGGCCCCTCTTGACAGCCCCTTTTGGTTTCTGGAGGGTTTGAGTACTAGTACTTGAGCTTTTACCGTGTTTCGACCCGGTAGCACCGCCCGTGCGACTGCTCGCGCCGTCTGATCCCAAAGAGCCATTGCGCACACCCGAACGGTTCGATGCACTTTTTCCATCCACGACACTCCGTTCGTTCGTGAGCTGGTGAAACCTCCGTCGTGTGTTGTCGCTGAGCCGCTTGCGAAGCACACCCAGCGAGCCCGCGTCGAAGCCTCGCAGCCACGCGCGCGCGAACGGGAACCGACCCATCGCGAACACAGGAGACGTGCCAGCACCAGTGATGGCGGTGGTTCGACGAAGCGCCGCCAGATTTTTTAATTTGCGAAAGTTCGAAGAATGTCCTTCTGACGTCAATAGCATATACGGGTATGTTGATCTTGTATACAGGGTCAGCGCCCTGCCTTCCCGCGCGCGCGGGGCGCTTTGGAGGCGAGATGGGCATCCGGTACGTCTCCAGCCACCGGTTGAGCGAGGTGTCGCGGACCGCGGTTGCGCCGCGTTGGGCCCCCCCGCCCCCGAAACGCCCGCGAAGTCCCCCGATCGATGCGCCAAAACCAACCGCACCGGAGTTACCTGAAGATATGCTGTGCATGATCTTCACCGCGGTGGCGCGGGCGGAGGACGGGGGCATCCCCTCTGTGCTCGCGGCGCGATCAACGTGCCGTTCATGGCGCAAAGCCGCGTCGCGACCCGAGCTGTGGCAGGACATCGCGCGGAAACGGTGGGGGTACAGCGAAGAAGGGGGGACGGATGACGGAGGGAGTGATGACGAAGTGCGATCTGAGGCAAACGCAACTTACCACGCCGAGTTCGCTAAGTGTTCTGACCCGAACAGAAGCTTGTCCTGCCAGCTCGCCACCGCCCCAGAGGCGTGCGTGAACTACACCAAAGGCCGGTGGCACAGAGCCGTGGCGAACATCAAGCGGTACAAAGTGACGTTCGTTGATGTGCAGCACGCGCGGTTGGAGCAGCTGAAATTGCGGAAACACCGAGCCAAGCACGTGGCTTTGAGTTTGCACTCGCTCGCGCACCCGCCCGCCACGCAGTGGACCCCGGAGTACATCACCAAGAAGTTTGACAACGCGGAGGACCCAGGTGAGTTGGAGACCTTAGTTTCAGAGATCAGCGATGGTGTTGCGTTGGATGGCGTCGGGGAGAATACTTTGGGTGACGGCGACAATGGCAATGGCGAGGGTATCAGTCAGTTTGAAGGCGAAAGCGCAAGGGAACGATCGGTGATTATCGACATCAGGGACCCCGGGTCTGTGGTCGTGACGCACCACCTGTTGGTGCTGCAAATGGCCCTCACGTCGCCGTATGAAAACTCACTTGACGGGTGCTCATGGAGGGACATCTCCAAACGGACGCACAAAGGGTGCGTGTGTGTCGCTATTGACGCGGAGGTGGACGACGACGAGACGGGTGATGATCAATCTGGACCAAAAAAGAAGTGGCAGCACCTCACGCAGCTCTGGGTAAGGGTCGGCGTCAGTCTCACACGCGCGGGCCCTGATATGGATGACGCGCGGTTGTTCCTAGACGGCGCCGCGTGGCTATCCCACGTAGCACCGAGCACGTTCTCAAAAGAGCTGACGTACTTCTGGGCAAAAGCAAACGGCGCGAAGGAAGACGAAAGAACGGAGTCGAACAACCCTTTTCTCACGTCGAGCAACCTGTACAAGAAACAAAAAACCGCAAGAATCGTGTACGATGAGCCCCCGGTCGTTCTGTCCTACAACCGGTTTGTTGACCGGTCACATGACCCACGTTTACCGAGTTACGAGGTTGGCGACCCGTGCATGCACCCCATTTTGAAAGGTTTACGGATCAACCTGTGTGCGGCGATTGAACGCGAGGAAAAAGCGGCGAGTAACCCGTCACATCGATCGAACGCGCAAGTTGCTTCCCGGAGCGCCGAGAGTTTGCAGAACATGGTCATGGAGCTGGAGACGGATACGGAGAGAAGGATGTGTAGAAATGTCACCAGCAAGGATCTTCGCGCAGCAGCAGTACCGCACGACATCATTTCCAACCTGATCAACGAGTTTTCCGTATCGGTGAGCTTCACACTGGACGACGAGCTCGATGAGATGTTTGGTGGGGACGGATCGGCGAGTTTCCATTCGGTGAATAATTCGATCACGCACGCGGCCGCTGTCGTCGCACCATCGTTACCCATCCCCCGCCGGTTCCCCAACTCCTCCCTCGCCACGTTCAGAATCGGCGACGGCGCCGCCGCGGCTGCGACACGAATCCTGGAGATGAGCTCGAAGTGGAAGAAGAAGAGGAAAGACAAGCTCGCCGCACTTCGGTGTCACGTTTCGTTCACGCGCAAAAACGGAATGGGGTACGTCTACGCGACAGGACTTCGCTGCGACATCAACGCCATCGGGAGCATCGCATCGGGAAGTGCGATGCGCTCAAGCTCCACGAAAGGACAGCTCTCCAAAGCCCCCGCTGCGTTGCACTTTTCGGAACGGCACAGGCACGACGCGTTGCACGGAACGCGCCAGGTTTTCGCGGATGACAAAGACGTGTTTCAGCCCATTGATGAACATGACGAGTCCGAGGTTCGCGAGTGCCGCGTCGCGCAAATCGAATGGCGCAACGGCGCGGACGGGTGGTGCGTCACCGGCGACGGGGATCCGCACCTTAGCTTCGACAACACGCACGCGGTGCAACACAGGCACACGCAGCTTAACTGGACCATGGAGCCTTGTGACTTTGTGCGAAGCGGGTTGAGCAATCTGAAAAAGTCACGTGACGAAAAGGTTAAAATGAAAACTCACTTTTCGCGCCTGTTTTTAAACGCCGCGACGGTGCGCGACGAGTTCGAAACCAAAGCGCGGAAGAAAATCAATTCCGTGGACAGACACGAAACGCCAACCGTCGTGCAGCTGCACGAAGCAAGCGTGAGTATCGGGCACTCGCTTTTATTGACGGTTCCGCTCTCCGCGTTGCTGAAAGCGTCGGGGCGCGACGGGAGCGAAATTATATCAGGGCTGGAAGGGTGAAATAATGATGTTGTGAATAAAAGTTTGCGCGCATCAGAGAGTATTGAGTAGCAAGAATAATGTCTAACAAGTAGCAAGAACAACAACAAGCAAGAAGTATAATATAAGACACGTGTTTATTACATCACATATTCTTTCTCTCATGACAAGGGCGCCCTGTGTGTATACATGTGGGTCAGCACTTGGGCGCTCTACTCGCCAGGATCACATCACTCGCGCGTAATAAAAAAAAAGTCTTTCCTTTCTTTCTTCGTTTCCCTTCCGAGGGTTTCGACATCGATCACGGGTTGGGGTCGTACTGGTCGGGGTCGAACATGATGCCTTGCTGGCGCTTGGCGCCGCTGCCTTGGCCGCCGCCCGCGGCGCCGCCGTTAATGCTCTGGCCGACGTTGGCTTTGGGCGCGGCAGCGCCTTGGTTGGCCCAGGGGTCACCGCCCCCGCCTCCGCCGGAAGAGGGGGCCGGGGCGTCCCAGGAGGAACCGCCTCCGGATGACGGGGCGGGGGTGTCCCATGAGGAGCCGCTTGAGGCAGGCGCGGGGGCGTCCCAGGAGGACCCGCCTGATGACGGCGCGGGGGCGTCCCAGCCACCGCCTCCAGACGGCGCAGCGGGCGAGGCGGCGAAGGATTCCTGCGTGGGGGGAGGGGGGTTCCACCCACCACCGCGGCCGGAGTTCGCATCAGGATCGGCTTGGTCGGGATCGTGGGTGACTAGCTTTTTCTTCCAAGGCGCTTGGTCCGAGCCGTGGGCTTTGTCCTTGCCCGCGTACTGCGTGCCGCCGGAGCCGCCCACGCCGCCGTGCGCGACGACTTGCAGGGAGCCTCTTTTGACAGCCTTGGCGGCCTTGGGGCGCTTCAGCGCGGGGGCGACGAGGGAGTTGGTCAGGGCGAACATGGTGACTGGGATTGTGATGTTAGTTCCCCGAATCGCTGACTCAGATGTAATCCGCTTTTTTTGATTTTTTCGTTTTGACCAATAATTTGTGCACAACTCGTCGAATGACAGTTTAAAAAGAGGGGGTGCCGGAAACGGCCCATCCACATCATTTGTCACGAAATTCGTTGTTCGTTTCGGAAGAAGGAGGTCTCTCACGAATCCCGAAAGCCGGGACGGCACTTTTGGGCTCACCCTAGTAGGCCTTCCGGTGAAACGGAGTAGGGACAGGGGCGATGTCTGCATCGCACGTGTTAGGTGGTGCCTCGCATGCAGTCGTAAGTTCCAGACTAAACACGCATAGGAGTCGGGGACGAGTGCCCCGCTCCACAAATAAAGCCCGTCGTGGTGTGTCGATCAAAGCATCTGCATCCCCAGTCGCAGTAACCGTCACCGTGAACGGCAAAATCACAACCTGCGAGATTCCGGGGGCTGGAGGCGTGGTGGGTAAGGGTAAAGCATGTGATTGTGTGATAGATGCGAGCGGGGTGGACTCTGAGCACTGCAAATTGGAAGTGCGCCAGGGTCGTATTTTCGTCACATCGATTGCCAAAAATCCAAATGGGGTTTTTCTGGGCGGCAACAAACTGTTCCCCGGCGTCGCGTACCCGGTCCTAGAGAGCTCCGATATTCTTTTAGGCGAAAACGCGGATAAAACGCTGAACCCGTGTGATGTCACGCTGACTGTCTCGCAGAAAGACGGAGGTGCTGGTACGGAAGGCGTGGATATGATGTCAAAAATGATGCAAATGCAGTTCGAAGCGAGCTTGGACCCGGAGATTAAAAAAGCACTTGAAGAGTAACTGTTTGTTTAGGCTAGTATTTATATATTTATGTTTAGATTCTTAGAACAAATACTAGGTCACCTGACCTATACCTCACTGCCTTCCTTCCTCTTGCTTCGATCCTCCCGAGCATTCCCCGGAACGCGGCTTGGATGCGGGTCGCCATGCCCTGTTCAGTTTCCAAGTTGATCGCGGCGGTGCGAGGAGACGGCGCAATGTTACTATTAGCGCTACTACGTGTCCGCGTCTCCGTCCCGGGCGTTTCAACGCACTTCGTAGGCGTGAAGTCAGGCAACCCCGGGGTTTTTATCCCGTCGAAACCGTCGAACGAGTCGAATTGAGAGTCTTCTGAATCATACGAGGATTCTTGTAACGACTCGGAATTTTCTTTTTCTTTTTCAATCGCGAACCCGGTTCCAAACCCGCCCGCACCAAACGTCAACGCCGCCATGTTCGCCGTCGCTCTTTGATCCAGGCGCACGGTAGTGCGGTTGATAGGTGTACCTCCAAATCTTTCGAATTTATCATAATCACCCTCAGTGGGCGTTATGAATTCAGACGCCGGCGTGAACCCGGCGAACGCGATAGTCGCCGGGGACTCGCTAAAGTTCTTCCCCCCAGGCGTGGCGAAGCCCGATGAACCCACGAGTGAGGTCCTGGAAAGCCCGGCGCCGATATACGCTGCCGCCGCGCTCGATGCGGGGGACGGGAAGTCGTAATCAACGGAATCATGATCACTCAAAGTATCACACGCGGTTTTGAACAACTCAAAGTTGGAGTTCGTGTTGTCATCGTCTTTTTCATCGTTGAAGTTAAACGCCCCTCGCGCGTCTGAAAACTCATACCCTTCGTCATCGTCGAAATTGGGAATTTTACGGTTCAACGTTGGTATGGCTTGATATGGAGAGGGTGGTTTTGAAACCAAAAAACCCGTGTCACCACTCAAACCGTGCCTATCAAACCCGCCGAGCCCGCCCGCCAACGTGGGGAGCGTGGAGTGGATTTCGTCGTCGGACAACTCGCCGGACAAAGAAAGACGAGCTGTGTTTTCTTTGTCTTTGTTTTTTAACTGTGAATGGCCGTGTCCCACTGCCGTGCCGAACGCGTCTCGAGCCAAGGACCACACCACGCTAGACTCGCCTTTGACGCATAAACTCTCCGACGTCGTCTCCGTCGAGCGCGAAGAACTCGCGAATGATTTTGTCGAGTTTTCCGAAGAAAGGGTGTTTGCCCCATGGCTCTCCGTCCGGTGCGTCCGGTTGGTCATGTCACCTAACACAGCTCTACCTTTCATGCTCGGCGGCGGTCGCCCCCCGAATCCGCGGTTCGTGAAAGCAGCAGTGGAACCCATCAAAAAGTTTGGCAGAGTGGGTTTAGGAGGCCTTTGCCCCACGCCGAAAGCATTTTGTTTCCGTCGTCCGTCGGGTCTCATCTTTTCCTCGGCTCGCTTGTGGTTCCCCAGCTTGAGCTCCTCTGCGCACTGCGGCGTGGCTCTTCGCACACCAGCGGCGAGCGCCCTCGCGGCGGCTACACGAATGGCGTGGCAACACGTGTCGTTATCAACTCTGTTTGATATCGGCATCGCCAGGCGCGCGCCGTTTTGGTTTGCAACCATTTCGGTTTTTAATCGTCTCGCTTCAAAGTACTTGTGAAGCTTGTCGGACGCTAGTTTCGCGGAAGTGCTTTCGTTGAGGCGTTGGTGTACGTCGCGCAAGTCGTTTGCGAGCTCTTTTCTCGCACGCACGGAGAGCTTGTGCGTGACCCCCGGACTGCCACTCGTCGAGGACGGAGAGGTTAGCGTTTGTGCGGTGCCGCGGAAAGTCGTTGACGCCATTGTTGACGCATCGTTGACGAGCTTTACGCCTTCCAGGGTCAGCGTTTCGACGTTTGACAAGCGAAACGAAGGGCGTCCTGTAAAAGTTCCCGTCGCGCCGACGACGTCGAACGGTGCGTCGTCTTTATCAGAGCGCTGGGGGGGCGACCCACCCGCAGCAACGAAGCCCCACCCAGCGCGCGCACGCAACATTTGTCGCTTCCAATAGGGCGAATGGGGAGAAGGAGACGAGGGGGTGCTCAGCCTGCTACCGCTTCGCCGACCCTGAACGATACACTACACTACACCCGATGTCACACTCCGGTACCACACAAGTCGAGCCGCGGGAACACCACGCGCGTGGCCAGCGCACTCTCAGATGGGTGGCCAAGCCGTGGCAGGACGAGAAAACGAACGGCAGCTGCAAGGTAAAAGTTTGAACGAGATCGACTAGAAATTTATTATGTATGGCTAAACAGTCTTGCTAATATGCTACTTGGATTTTTTTACTTCTTCACTCCCCGTCATCCGCCGCGCGCCGCGTGACCACCTTAGCTCTCACTTTCCTCCAGTCCCTGTGGAACGATGGGCTCCGGGATGTGGAGTCCACGGGTTCCTGGTGCGGTATTTTCGTATGGGGCTCAGTCATGAAATCGTCCGAAACGTCCCACCCGCAAATCCCGCCAGCCTCTGTTTTTTTTGCCGTTTCTACTTGCGCCAAATGCGCCGCATTCGAAGCCACGTGTTTCGCCTCTTGCGTAGCACTGTGTATTGGGACTTGATGCGTGATGTACAGTTCTCGGCGAATCATCGCGGAGGTGGGTTTTTGTGAACCTTTTCCTTCGTGGCGCTTCTGGTCGCTCTTTACGTTTTCCCACAGGCCGCCCCACAGCCGTTTCGTTGCGGAGGCTAACGCATCGGCGTCGGCTTGCTTTTTGTCAATCCCCAGGTCATCCCCAGATTGTCCTGAAACCCCAACCACTTCATCCCCATCCTCAACCTCGGCATCCCCACTCACATCACGTCGCATGCCTATTCCTTTCACGAAGGACAAATAAGACACCCCCTTCGTTTCGGCGTTGGATTCTTTAAGCGACGCGGCGGCGTTGGATTTTCCAGGCGACGACCGTTTGACCCTCGGAGACGTCTCCGCTTCGCACGTGCCTCGAATTCTGTTGAACGCCCTTCGTGCCGCAGCGGCTCTGGCTTCTTTCAAAGAGCGTTTCACTGCTGCTAAGCGTGCCTCTTCTTTCGCGGCGGCGGCGGCCATCGCTTTCGCCACCGCTCGCCGCCGCGTCGCCTCGGGCGAATCGACTGCGTGTGCTTCTACTTCATCTGTCGTGGGAAAGTCGTTCACTTCGTCTTCGTCACTCACGGCGCCGTCGTCCGAGGGGCACGAAGGAGGGACTGAAATAACACCCGTCGCACTCTTCGCGGACAGCTTTCGCGGAGACAGGGATGCCAGCACGTCGCCTGTGCGACCCGGGGAAACGTGAGGTGACGGCGGCATGTTTGACGCAACAACGACGCACAATGTTGCGTCAAAACGCGTCAGATCCCACGCTGCCTCGAGGGACTGTGGTCTTAGTGTATATCTGCCCGCCCTCGGTACGTCACCAGCACAGTAGCTCGGGAACCGCGCGCTGAGGTGCCGCGCGGTCCCGTCGCGCGGCCCGACGCGCGTCGGAGTGAGCAAGGTTACAGACCGAAGTTCCGAAGCATAAAAGTTACAGACAGCTTCAATCCGAAGCGACAGTTGAGTGAGACAAGCTGGCGCCTTTGAATGCGTCCGAGCCGATGAACGCCCTTTTCGAGGAAAACAGATAACGTGACGTTGATCGAGTTACGGCACCGATAAAAATGCCGCTTCAAAGCATAAAAAGTACCTGGAGGAAACACAAAAAGCGGCGGACTCCAATTCGCACTTTTCAGTCTCTCGACGCGCTCCACACACGCGCATCGACCAAAATGAGCGCCTTCACCGTCTCCGCGGTCGCCGCTCCCGGCGCTGCGCGTTTCGCGTCTCGCAACGCCACCGCGCGCCGCCCTGCGAACGCCCCCAAACGCGTCGTCCAAAGAGCCGGCCGCACCGCCCAAACCGTGGTTGCGAAATCAGGCCCCTCGGGCGAGGTCAAGAAGGTGCGTAGGTATATCGGTGACTAGCAACTAATCGGAACGCATGAATAGGCACTTCAGTCGATCACCAAGACACGCCACGATCGAGATGACACTGTCATTGATGGCATGTCAACGCACTGCGGAACAGGACCCTAGTAGACCTCGTACTCACGACCTCGATCAGAACAGACTCATCCATTTAAACGACCACAACCCTAACCTCACGTTCTTTTTCTTTCCCAAATCACTGCAGGTCGTCCTCGCGTACTCCGGCGGCCTCGATACTTCGATCATCTTGAAGTGGCTCCAGGACACATACGGGTGCGAGGTCGTCACCTTCACCGCGGATCTAGGCCAAGGCGAGGAGTTAGAACCCGCCCGAGCCAAGGCGGAGCAGATGGGCGTCAAGGTACGTTTTTTTGTTTCCTTATCCCGTAAAATCCTGCTCGCCTTGTACTGCGCGCGTCGTGTACCACTTTGTCCGGTTTTTAGTGCGATCCTGTGAGGGATTCCTCAACATCCCGATACGAAGCATCCAATACGTCCCACTACATCCGCCCGACTGTTTGCCCATACAAAAGACTGACTTCTGTTTTCCAAAATAGGAAATTTACATTGACGATCTGCGCGAAGAGTTTGTGAAAGACTACGTGTTCCCCATGTTTCGCGCGAATGCGATTTACGAAGGCACTTATTTATTGGGCACTTCTATTGCCCGGCCTTTGATTGCGAAAAGACAAATCGAGATCGCCCGTGAAGTCGGCGCCGACGCGGTGTGCCACGGCGCAACCGGCAAGGGCAACGACCAGGTCCGGTTCGAACTGGGGTACTACGGCTTGAAACCCGACGTGAAAGTCATTGCGCCGTGGCGCGAGTGGGATTTGAACTCGCGAACCAAGCTGATTTCGTACGCGGAAGAGAACGGCATCCCTGTTGCGCAGAGCAAAAAGCAAGACGCCCCATACTCCATGGACGCCAACCTGCTTCACATCTCGTACGAAGGCAACGCGCTTGAAGACCCGTGGGAGGAGTACTCGGAGGACATGTTCACGCGAAGCGTGTCGCCCGAAGACGCGCCCGATGAACCCACTTACATCGAAATTGAATTCAAAGCCGGTGACCCGGTCGCCATTAACGGCGAGGCGATGTCCCCCGCCACCATGCTCACCGCGTTGAACAAGTACGGAGGCGACAACGGGATCGGACGGCTGGATATCGTGGAATCGCGGTTTGTTGGGATGAAGTCACGAGGGGTGTACGAGACACCTGGTGGGACCATTCTCATCAACGCGAGACGCGCTGTTGAAAGCGTGTGCCTGGACCGCGGCGAGTCGCACCAGAAAGATGAGCTCATGCCAAGGTACGCGGAACTCCTGTACAACGGCTTCTGGTTCTCCCCTGAACGTGAGATGCTCCAGGCGGCGATCGACAAGTGCTCCGAGAACGTCACGGGCACCGTGCGCGTGAAGCTTTACAAGGGTAACGTCATCGTCGTGGGCAGGAAGGCTGAAAACTCGCTTTACAACGCGACGCTCTCGACGTTCGAAGACGACGGTGGCGCGTACGACCAGAAAGACGCAGCTGGGTTCATCAAGATTCAAGCGCTCCGGTTGAGGACGCTTGGAACGCAAAGGGGGCCTCCGGATATGTAAGTAGGTGTTGGGTGTCAAGAGTAGGGTCAGCGAGAGGGTTGTTATGAGGGCTGTAATGGTTTCAGTTGCATGCCAAAAATATTCGTCTCTTCTTCCGAGAGAGTGGGCACCTTGAGGCTCATCGATTTCCCCAACGTCACGTGTCTCGTCTTCAGTCCTCCCCGCGCGGTGGTCGTGCAACACGATGATTGTCTCGATCGACTCGCGAAGAGCGGTTGCGTTGCCGTTGGTGGTCGGGATGGCGCTTCTCCTGTCGCTCACTCCCACCCACGCGGCGGTGCACGCCTACCACAGCGATTCGTTCGAACGGGTAAACGACGCGTGGGTTTTCTACGCGGGGCGGGAAGGCATGCTGGCGAGCGAGGTGAGTGGCGTACCGGCGGGCAAAAGCGGTGTCCACAACGGCGCATCCTACGTACGGCTCAACGAAGTGGTGTTCTCGAGGACGAAACAGCAGGGAGAGACACCGGAAGGTACCACCATCGAAGCGGTTCTTTTCGAATCCAGAGATTCAAATCGAATAGGGTATGTGGCGAACGGCGAAGAAAAACGGCGTTTGTGCTGCACCACGGTTGTCGCCTCCGAGTTCGGGTGTAATCCAGGCAGGGTAGTGCTGGGTGAAGACGTTGTTTCGTCGGTGTGGCACAGTGAGGCGGATTTCGATGGCGACGACGGGACCGCGAAGTTCAGAGCATCAGACGCACAAGTTCAGCACGCCGTGCATGTGGATGGCATGTACGAGTTGCTTTTTATATCCTGTGATGATTCAAGTGATGTGTCAGAAGATGAACCGTCACCATCTATATCCCCATACACGATATCCGGCCAATCCGTGTGGAAGAACCCTCACGGGTACCTCCCGGGTCGAAAGACGCACGACCGATTTATGTTCGGAGCGACCGTCGCGGTTTACGTCGTGTTGGCGGCGACCTGGGTATGGGCATTTGCACTGAAAGTGGTTGACAGTGGTGTAAACTCCAGCACAACTAACTTACGTGGTACCCTAAACGTTCACCTCGCTGTTTCGCTGGTGCTGTTGCTTGGTATGTCCGAGTACTCCACTCGGTATTCGAATGCAGTTGCGTTCAACGACACGGGAACCAAGCCTTTCTTTTTGGTTATTTTCGCGTCAGTGGTTTCGGCGGCGAGGGAGTCGGTATCGCGGCTGTGCGTGTTGTGCGCGTGCTTGGGTTTGGGCATCACACGGCCATCCCTGGGGGACAACACCACGAAATTCCTAGCCGCCATAACAGCAGGGTACTTCCTCTCCTCACTGGTGCTGGACCTGGACGAGCAGCGGATATTTTCGTCAATGAATAGTTACGGACGAGTCGGGGTTGCCAGCGACGCTCACGACGACGTGCAATCCGGAACGCGAGAGTTATTAGCCCTGCCCGTCGCGCTTCTCAACGCCGTTTTCATCGTGCACATCTTCACTGCCCTGTCCAAAACGCTGCAGAAAACACAGGCCCGAAGGCAGTGGACGAAACTCGCGGTTTATAAAGACTTTGCCAATTCACTAGCGGCGTTCATCGTGGCGAGCGTTTTTCTCTCGGCGTTTGAAACGTTTTTGGTCGTCAGCGACGGCGGCGGCGAGACGGCGGCCGTTTCGAGTAAGTATTTCTTCGCCGAGCAGTTTCCGTACTGGCAGTGGGAATGGACCATTACCGATGGGTGGATTGCGATTGAGGTTGGGGTGTTATGCGTGTGCATGTGGCTGTGGAGGCCGGGGGAAATGAGTGACAGGTACGCGTATGTTGAGCGGGGAAATATTGGGGATGATTTTGGGGACGGAGCGGGGATGAAAATTGGGGATTCTAAAAATAATCATCTCCGCGAGGGCTTGATGCTGGGCACGCCAGGCCGGGGTATCGCCCTAACACAGACCCCGATCAGAGACAGGGCGTACTTAGAGTACAGCAGCGACGAAGAGACGAAGATGGAGTAGTTTGTGATATATTAGGTGAACTTCGAAAGCTCTCATCGCGCGTCAGTTGAAGTTTTCATCCAGAAATGGAAGTCTCTCCCGAAAACGAAAAGGTGCCTAGCTAGATTTATTCGTTGACCTGCATGTGCGCCAGTGCGCGGTGCGCGGCGGTGCGGTCGCTGCGCGGGTGTGTGTGGTTGCCAGGTTGGTAGAGTGGTTGATAGATTGGTTGACAGAGTCGACCGGTGGTTTGTGATGCGTTCGAACGGCTTTTACGCGGACGGCCGGTTGTCCCTGAACATCCATCAGCTCGCGGCTGGTTCCGCGTATTCGTTGTTGGTCGTGGCGTTCTTCGTTGTTCAAAGTCCTGTGTTCGGGAACGAGGCAACCCGAATCGCACTCAACGCAACGTTCGCGGTGATGACCGTGTGCGTGGCGTGCCTTGCCGGGAAAGCCGCGGGGACGGACCCGGTGGATAGGGGAGGGGAAGGGATGAGCGGAACACAAGATGATGGCCAAGTTTTATTTTGTGATTTGTGCGCCAAGGACGTGCGTCACGGATCCAAGCACTGCCGAACTTGTGACAAGTGCGTCACGCACTTCGACCATCACTGCGTGTGGCTGAACAACTGTGTTGGTTCTAAAAATTATCACTCGTTTTTATCGTTAGTCGGTGTGACGTTTTTGCAGGTGATGTATCAACTTTCAATCAGCGCGTATTTAATGCATCACGCGACACAAAAAAGAACAGAGTTGAACAATCAGCTGAATGAAAACGACTCAACGTTAACCCAGCAGACGTTCATCATAACCCAGATTGCCGTGATGTTTGTCGGATTTTTGGCATCCTACGTGCTAGGCGACCTGCTGGGGTTTCACATTATTCTTAACAAACGTGGACTCACGACGCTTGAGTATATTTTGCAGCAGCAGAACGAGGATGATAATGTTTCAAATGTGAGAGGGCGCGACGGGTGGGGGAGCGACGCGAAGGGCGGGCGGTGTATGGGCAATTACCCTGGGGGGTGTTGCGGTGAGTCTGGTGGGAAGGTGAGTCCAGATATTACGGATGGGGGACAGGGCAATGGGACCACGGGCACTATACATAGCAATCCTGGTAAAAAACAGCGCGTTAAGGTTCGGTGTTGGGCGCTGTTCACGAGCGACGTGCGGAGGAAGGATTCCGTTGAGAAAACTTATCGCGACGTAGAGCTCGCGTCCGCGCCAGAGGAGCAAGGGTAAATGCCCATAGAACGGCTTATAGAACTATTTATTGTAGATTTTTAAAACTAAACGTTACGAGTATGATCATCTATACCGAGTACGATCATCGCGTGTCTACCTATCGCTCTACTTATCGCTAATACTGAAAACCACTCTAGAAGGTTATCATGTTCTATTGTCTTCGCTTCCTATCGTCATTCGTCCCTCTCCAGCCCATGGAACAACTCGTCGTAGGTACTTCCCTTTCTCTCTTTCGCGATCGCTTGCGACAGCACTTGTTCGCTCGCTTCACGAGTCTGTCTACCCTCACTACTCTCCAGCGGCGTTGACTCAAGTACCTGACTAAATGCCTCCCCGGACAAGACGTACGCGGCAGTTCGGAGTTTTTCGTCAGATAAAATTTGCGAAACCGAAAGCGTCGACGCTAGTACTGCGGTGCCAGAGTCATACACCTCAAAAGAAACATTGTTCAGACCTGTGGTATCCAACCCAGCTTCCACCGCAGACACCGCCACGTCTTTTCTCGAAATGAACCCCGCTAACACATCGCCCTGGCTTATTGATAAAAACTGAGGGCCTTTCGCAGGTGTGTCCAACAAACCGCTCGGGCGGATAATCGTGTAACTTACGGATGGAGGATTGTATGGCTTGTTAGTATCATACTGTTGTGTCTTTTCATATTCCTCTCGATAAACTCTCTCCGCTTCCATATATACTTCCATGACCTCAACCTCCCCTTTTTGTTTCGCGTCCATCCTCCCTCCAAACCGGTTCAGGAACTTGTACGCCGGAGCGTTTTCGTTTTTTTGAGTGACGCCGGCGCCGGAGATTATTACCAATCTACTCACTTTATTTTTGATGCATGCTTTCGCCACGTTGACAAGCCCTTCTTGGTCTATAGACCTTGGGTCGCCCTTGGCGTTTGCGGTGGCGGCAAAAATCACCACGGTTGGTTGTGCGTGAAAAGACGGAGTAACAGACGCGTCGTCGGATTGCGACGACGATGCATTTTTTTCGTTCGCTTGTGGTGCCCACTGCATCATACCCATCACCGCGTTCTCCACAGTTTCAGGTCGGGTCACATCTACTTCCACGGGTTGGACCAGTGGAATGGTCCAGGGCACGACAGTCGGGGCCACCGCATCGTCACCGAGTAACTGCTTGACGTCGAATTGGCCGTTCTGAGTCCCGGCGAGTACGGAGAGGCCCCGGTTTGAGCATTCTCTTACTATTTCACGGCCGGTTCTTCCGGAAGCGCCGATGACCAGCACTGACGGGGTGGAGGAAGATGCCGTAGCGTCACCACCTTTACCATCCACAAATACCGTGACGCGGTGGCGAGCGATGCGCCGTGCACGATGGCATGGGGGCGCGATTCTCCGCCATGCAGTCATGCGCGACGTCATATGATGAAGACCAAGAAAACGAGTGACGCTCGTGAACTGCCATTGATGGAAATTAAGCGTTCTGCTCGCGCGAAAAATGGGGGCACTTCGACGAGCGCGCGGTCCTTACGCGCGTGCACGCGCGTACCTCCGCCGCACGCTCTGTCACGACGCGCCCGACACACACATCGTGTTGAAACCGTCTTCGAAACCGTGACACGCGTGAATCAACCCCCGCTGGTGGACATCACGACACGCATTACGCCGGGTTAGGTTTGCGATTTTCAATCCGTGCGGGCTTCGGAAACCTTTCTGTTTTGTGATTTCCCCACCCCTTCCCAGCATGCGCCGCGCACGCCCCGCGCGTTCCGTGGAGCAGGAGAGTGACGATTTCGTGAGTATCGACACAAGGTCTGAATATGAAGCGCAAGTCAGGGTTACGTGCCCTGACAAGACCGGCCTGGGTTCCGACATTACGCGAACGATTTTCGATTTCGGCCTAGTTACCACGAAAGGCGACTTCGCGACGGATGGGAAGTGGGCGTTTGTTTTAGTCACCGTAATGAAACAGAGTGCTATTTTGCATCACGGGTCTGGGTTGACCAGCGGTACTAGTAGTTCTGGTAATACCTCCAGTAACTCCGCGGGCCCGGGTGTTAATTGGCAGTTACTGAAACAACGGCTGGAGAACCTGTGTCCGAGTAAGCAGAGTATTTCAACTTTAAGTACTTTAAACTTGACTGCGATTTCTGGATCCGGGATGAACGGCGATGGGAGTTCGGCAAACAGCTCCAATTCTAACCTGACTAACGGCCACACGAATAATAAAAAGACAATGTACATTCTGCAGGTCGAGGTCCAGGACCGGGTAGGTCTGTTACACGACGTTACCCAGGAGCTGTGGGCCAGCGAGTTGACCGTGCACCGGGCGCACATTTCCACGTCGCCCGCGGACACCGCCGTTGACTTATTCTACGTCACCGACGAGAAAAACGAGCTACCCAATCAAGAAAGAGTGGATGAGATTTCAAAAGCCGTTGAGAGGGTGGCGGGTAAGACTGCTAATAGCACTGCTAACGTGGTGTTGACTCCCGCGCCGAGCTTTGTGAACACGCGACAGAGTAGTAGTTCTAGACTGTTCGAGCAAGGCAGTATTGGAAGGATAGAAACGGCGAGCGCGACGCAATACACCGAAGCCACCGTTACTGTTGACAACTTGATGTCCGAGAAGCACACGGTGTTCCAGATTCGCACGCGGGACAGGAAGGGCTTACTATACGACGTGCTACGCGCAAGTAAAGATTTAGAAGTAAAGGTGAACTACGCCAAGGTTGTGTTGAAGGTTGACCAAAAGGGGCGAGGGAATTTCGCACGAAGTACTTCGCAGGTTAATTTAAGTGGAGTCATTGGATTGGACGACGGTGTGGATGAGATGAGTTTAGGTGACTCGGGGGTCAATAACTCAAGAAAAGGAAATAAACCCACACCGACGCACCTGTGCGAGATTGATCTGTTCGTGGGACGGTGTACGAACGTTCGGGAACGGCGGTATTTATGCCAGCGGTACAAGGAAAACGTGGAACGGCCGGTGAGCGTGCAAATCATGACCGCGGGGTTGGATGAGACTACGACTGAATTAAGAGTCATAGCGCCGCTTGACATTTCAGGCTTTACTCGCCCAAGAGTCCTATTGGATGTCACCGAAGCCCTACGACAGTTAAAAGTCATGGTGTTCAAGGCGGACATTCTCATCGACGACACCAAAACACACGGAGAGAATGGAGTGAACAGTCAGGACTTTATCAACCCAAACTCTGATACTTCCGATTCCAATTACCTGGACGGGTTGAAAAAGACGTCGGCGCGACAGGAGGTGCACCGGTTTTTGTTGACCGACGCGAACGGTCAGCCGATTGTCAGTGTCCGGGACCGAAAAATAGTCGTCAACAGGGTGCTGGGGGTGCTGTTGCAGTAAGGGTGTAGGGTAGTATGTATTGTTACCAGTATTGATCGCGTTGTATTGCGACGAAAAATTTCGTTTCCTCGGGTCTTCCAAACGTCGCATCGGGAAAAACAACTTATTCTTTCGAGACGACACACGCCTCCCCGCACTTCCCTTTGCGCGTGTGCGATGTCCGCGCGCGTTTCGGTTGACCATTCTTCCTTTACATACGCCCCGATGGAGCCTCTGCTCCGGCTGGTGAACCGGCTTCAGGAGACGTGCGCGCTGGCGGGGGACGTGAGCGACGTCGGTTCAGCTTCCGCCGCGACGAAACAACAAAAGTTGCCTTCGTTGTGGGAGACCCTTCCCCAGATCGTGGTGGTGGGCGGCCAAAGCAGCGGCAAGAGTAGTGTTTTGGAGTCAATCGTGGGTCTTGACTTCCTTCCAAGGGGGAGCGGGATATGCACCAGGCGACCGTTAGTGCTACAGCTTCATTGTAGCGAACCCGGCGAAACAGCGAGCGCGAGGTTCTTACACAAACCCGGCAAGGTCTTCACGGACTTCTCAGAGGTGCGGAAGGAGATTGACGCGGAGACTGACCGGAGCTTGACCACTAAAGGCCCGAAAGCAGTATCAGCTGACCCTATTATGCTATCGATCAAATCACCAAACGCGCCAAGTTTGACGTTGGTTGACATGCCCGGGTTGACCAAAGTAGCCACGAAAGATCAACCCGCGTCCACGGTTTCCGAAATAGAGACGATGGCCAAGAAGTTCATAGCGTCACCGAATGTTGTCATAGTTGCGGTAAGTGCGGCTAACGCTGATATCGCGACATCTGACGGAATACGCGTCGCGAAGGATGCTGACCCTAACTTCGAACGCACGCTAGGCATTTTGACTAAAATCGACCTGATGGACAAAGGCACGGACGCGGTTGAAGTGCTTAGCGGCAAGGCTTTGCACTTGAAGCTCGGGTGGTGCGCGGTGGTGAACCGCTCTCAGAGCGATATTCAAAGCGGGGTGGACATGCCGAGCGCACGGGATGCGGAGCGAAAGTGGTTCAGTGATCATGCGCACGTGTACGGTGACATGATCGATAAAACCGGTACTGATACCTTGGTCCAAACGTTAACCTCTATTCTGGAAACGCAAGTGAGGTTAAAAATTCCAAGGATTCAAGAGACGGTGGCTAAAAGCGCGCGAGGTCTTGAACTAGAACTGAGCAAGTTGGGCAGGCACTTACCCGCGTTCGAAGACCGGGGCGCGTTAGTGCACGAAGTCTTGAGGGGCTGCGACATGTCCGAAAAACAATTCGTAAACACGCTTGATTGCCAACGCAATTACACGAATTCGACCGGCGGCGGCGGCGAGGTGATTCGCAAGTTGTTCGAAGAGGGCTTACCTCAAAACTTGAAGCAAGTGGATTTGAATTCGTTTTATTCATCGAAAAGAGTCAAGGCAATAGTCGACGCTAGTGACGGGTACCAGCCACACTTAGTGGCGCCTGAGATGGGCATCCGGAAGCTGATTGAGTTGGGGTTAAACACCCTGCACGAGCCGGTGGAGATGTGTGTGGACCAGGTCGACCGAGTTTTGCGGCAAGCGATGCAACAAAGCGCCAAGATAATTGTTGGAGGTTCGTTGGGCAATCAGTCTGGGAATGACTCCACGCTGCTTCGCTTCCCTGCCCTAAGAGACGTTATAACGACCGCCGCGCAAAAGACGTTACACGAATTAAAAAAAGAAACGCTCGAAATGACCAACGCCATGGTGGACATGGAAGCGAGTTACTTCGACGCTGATTTCTTTCGGGAAATTCAAGCGCGCGAGCAATTACGGGAAGAGCGAAGTAGCGCGGAACGACTGAAGAATAACTCGTCAACTGGTTCCCTCGAGTCCTTTCCCGTGGACGACACTGGAAGGAACAGCTTGTTGGATGCTGATCTCGCGGGAGGTCAACGAAACGGAAACGCAGGCGGAGCTTCCTTCGCGCAACGCGTCACTAACACGTTCACCGGAGGCGCCGGTGACAAAAGCACAAAAGAAGAGGTATCCAGGGACGACGCCCGGTTGCAGTTCATCGCGAGTTCAGTCAGGGCGTACGTCGAAGCGGTGCGTGGAAGGCTTGCAAAGACGGTGCCAAAGGCTATAGTCCACAAACTAGTCCTCCGCGCCCGAAAGGGAATTCTTCGCGACTTTTGCGCAACCGTTGGGCGCACTCCTGACGAGGAGTTGAAAACGTGGATGCGGGAAGACCCGGGCGTGAAACAACGAAGGGAAGTGTTATCGAAACGTTTAACCCTGCTGGATAAAGCAAGGGATGAGATTGCGTTGGTAGTAGGGGAGTACACGACGTAATCGGTTGTCTAGCGAGAGAGGCTTCGCTAGTGTCGCGAGTGGGGAGAAGATAGACACGATGCATAGAGAGATACTGTTTGATGAAGGTATACCTTGATTACTATTGCTAAAAACTTCTCTCCGTAAATAAACCTCTCCAATATTACTCATCGTAGAAGCACACGCTGTACAGCGGTTTCCTCCCCTGTTCCTTGGCAAATTTATCAAAAATCTCATCGCACTCGCACTCCCAGTCGTCGCTTTTCTCGATCATCTGGCAAAGTTTCAGGGCTTGTGGTGCGGCGATCGCGGCGGAATCCAGGGAATCAACCACATCCAGATTAATCACTAGCAACGTTTCGTCACTCCCATTTCGTGCCTTGACATCCGCCACCACCTGGTCAAACACCCGTTCTTCGAAACAAACGACAATGTCGCATTCGATTTTACAGTCCTGCCACCGCTGCGGCCCTTCCTTTATTTTCATGTTCCGCTCCAGCATTCCCTTCAAGCCGTTCTTTTCGTACAGAGCAGGGTCCTCCGCGAGCAGCGTTTCGTAGATGTGCTCGTACGTGACGCCAAAGTTGAAAACGTTAGGATTGTCTCTGTGTGCGCTCGGTAGCTTCACCCGTCCCCCGGCGCCAAAACTCGTTACACTCAAACCTGCCTCCAGCAACACCTTGTGCGCCTCCATCGAACGGTTCATGTTCGCAGCGCACACCATAGCGAACCGCTTGGGGGAGGACATGATGGACGACCGTGTCATACACATTGAATGAAATGATGAGTCTCGCCTGAAATTTATTTCGAGTCGACGTTTTGCCGTTTGCGACTTTCAAACCACGTCCGATCGACGCTCGGTCATGTCGCGTATCCCTCCAGGCCACCCACCACATCGACCGGCACCATCTGTCGACCGTACGTGGCTTGGCATCTGGACGTGTCGCACATCGTGCCTGTGGCGTATACCTTGCTTCTAGGGTAACCCTAACGTGCGATCTAACCTAGATCTAATCTAACAAAACGCGAGATCTGAGACGACGAGCGATCAGTCGCGATGGATGTTCTCTTCGCGTTCACGGGCGACAAGTTCGCGGTGGTGGTGAGCGACACGGTTTCCGTGCAGCAGATCATCGTCCAGAAGGATGACATGGAGAAGATCATGGACCTTGATTCGCACAAACTCTTGGCGCTGTCAGGCCCCAAGGGCGACTGCGTGTACTTCGGCGAGTACGTCCAGGCGAACATGAAGCTTTACGAGTTGCGAAACGGGGTTAAATTAAGCACGCACGCGTGTGCGAACTTCGTGCGGAATCAGCTCGCGGACGCGTTGCGCAAGGGACCGTACCAGGTAAACACCCTACTCGCGGGGTATGACAATGACACCGATGAAGCCTCATTATACTTCATGGACCCGTACGCGTCCATGATGAAGGTCAACTCGGGCGGGCACGGGTACGGGGGTATGTTTTCCCTGTCGCTCTTCGACAAGCACTGGGTGCCCGGCATGTCAAGGGAAGCGGCGTCTATTTTAGTCGACAAGTGCATCGCTGAAGTCCGAGAGCGTCTCGTGACCGCGCCCACGAAGTACCACGTCAAGATCGTGGATAAAGATGGAACCTCGTGCGAAGTGTACGACTGCGTGGAGAAAGCCAGGGTCACGGCGGTGGCGGAATCGCAAAAGTGAGATGTGATTGAAATAAACACACAGCTGTAGCTACTTACAGTACACTTAATAGTTCTAGTCGTGCTTCTCTCCTTTCCTGACTAGTTTACTATCACTGCAACCCTCATTGCTTCGCCGCGGTCATTTCGAGCTTCGACAGGCGCGCTTCGGTGTTGGTGGACTGTTGATTGATGATGAGAACAGAAAGGATGGTGAGGTTTTTGGATGGTCAGTCGATGGAACGTTCGTCCGTTCTTGTAGTGCTAGTGATTATAGAGAGATGGGAGACGATGCATGAGCCTAAACTATAGCCTGTACCCAAAGGCAGCACTCAAAACCCCTGACCGACGTACCTGTTCCGCGAGTATTTTGTGCGAGCTCCAGATGTCTTCTTTCAGCTTGTACATCGAGATGCCGGACGCGCACGCGAACCCGAACGCGAAGGAAGTTAGGCGCGTGCCGAGCATGCTGAAGGAGCGTATAGTCGACTGGGCTACGTTCCGGTGCGTACTCTCTAGAAGCCCTACTACCTCGTGCCGTGTCGATCGGTACGGGTTGACGAAAAACCGGGAACGTGCGGGTCGGTGTGAGGATGGGAGTGCGAAACGTGATCGAGAAGTATTTTAGAGTTTCGTGGATTGAAAAAAAAAGTGCTGCGCTAAAACATCCGTCTCCTTCAACTCTGAAGCTCGCCCCATGAAGCTCTCGATACCGGTGTTCTCTCGCGTGTCACGGACAGTTATCGCAAACGAAAACCATCCCGGATTCCGGGTCGCTGGGTTCCCGACCGTGGTTGGGGCAATATTGTTTGTCGCAAAAGTTGCATTCCTCGGTTTCGCACTCCTGGCAGAGTAGCTCCGGGCAAACAGCGCACTCTCGCACGCCGTATTTTCTCTTTAAATCACACGATTCAAAACAACCGTCACACACAAAGAAATCACCGCACACGCACCGTGTGATCTCGAAACTCTCGATGGGTCCGCCCCTTGTGAACATTCGCCCATTCTCGCGATACCACACAGTGCAGTCTTCGCCAAATACACTGCAATCAAGTTCCTTTTCCCTTTCCACGTGGACCACGAGTGGTTTCAGCGCCCGCCGCAGTTGACCGGTTCAGTCACGGAGACGGCAGAGACTTTGCTTGTCATCACCAGCAGAAGCGATTAGTTCGCTGACGTCGGTGTCTAGCAACGCGGACACGGTCACGCCTTGTTTCTGTTTCTTCCCAGCCGTGGCGGTCACCTCCGTGTCCTTCCTCTTTCCAGCCATCTTCGACAACTGAGCAGAGTGCGCTTCGGATCTCTATACGCGTATCGCCATTGGACCGTCGCGTAGCCAAGTAGTGGCAGATCAAAACGCTCAGTGCATTTACGCAGCTATCGTGTGCGCAGCGCGGGGAGTTGTGCTCAGAAGTTCGCGGGACGAGATCGATAGGTGCGGTTGAATATTTTATTATAAAATCTGCTGAAATCTAGTTCGTCTTCATCACGCGAGGTCTATACCAACACTCTGCAGGTCTTTCGCTTCGTTGTCCCTCAGTTTATGCGACAGATATTCAACCCGGTTTGTTTCCGTTAAATTCACCGTGCCGAATGTGCACGGCTTGCCCATGTTCTTCATGTGCTTGCACTTATCGCGATCGGCGCCCCGCCATCCTCGCCAAAAATAAGTTCGAGTTTGGGCTTGACACACGTCGGACACACTTCGCCGCCGCCGTAATTTTTGCAATTCGCGAGCCGCGATACGAGTTGCTCCTTGCTTCCACTCATCACGAGGTAGTTCCTTTCGCACAGAGACTTGAGCTGTGGTCCTTTCAGTTTCTTCAGCTTTTCCGTAAGTTCCGCGAACGCGGGATCCGCGGTTGTTAGCTTTTCAAGTTGCTCTGTCTCTTTTTTATTCTTCTCCACGCGTTGGCGCTTACTCGCGCTTCGTAAATCTTCTTGATACGCTGCTTGCTTGTTCGCCTCGTCGAGCTCGTCCCGCTGTCTTACCTTCACATTCCTCTCTTGCTGTTTTATCCAGCACTCGCTGCATTGGATGCTTATCTTGTCGTATGTCTTGTATTTCCATATCCGCACGTGCGCGTCACCCCCCGAAGCGCAAACGTGTCGGCGTTCTTTCGGCCTGTAACCACGCATCTCCCAGTCAATTTCGTCCCTACCTGCCCGCACACCGTAACACTTGAACGGACCACTTGGTTTGCGGAACTCGTCTCTGTATGGCATTTTTTTGGGGTCCTGCCAACCGTGCAAAGTAGAGTGGTCATCAGGAGGACCGAACCGAACCCCCAATTGTTTTCCTCATTGGGTTCCTCATACACCGGCGCCTGTGGTTCCGGTCCGTGAAACGAATCTGACAGCCTCTCACCGACAATGAGTAGGCCAGCATCGACCGCCATTCTACGGCACTCGTCGAACGGAATGTCTCCCATCATGCGGTGCGTGGGGAGGAATTGACGAGATCTGTTGCCAGGTGGCGTGAACAAAAATTCGCGCGGAAAAACAAAATCTGCAGAAACCGAAAGGGAGTCCTTGGGTGCCCTCCGATCTCTACCAAACCCCACCCCACGTCGCGCGACGAGAATGTCTCTCGGCCTCGCTCCCACAGCTGCGGTCGCGGCGCCGCGCGCGTCGCAACATACACGCGGATCGGCCACCGCATGTGTCTCCACTCACCGGCGCGGCGACGCCAAAGCCATCTCCAGACGAATAAAAACCTGGACACGAGGGGCGCAGGTTTCGTGGACCACCACGCCCCCTACGTCGACCACCCGAAGAGGCTCGTCACTCACGGTACACGCCGGCGAGCGGTACCGGGACGAGATCGAGCGCCAACGGGCGATCGACCGGCTGTCACCCAAACCGGCTGGACGTTCCACGGATGACGACGGCTCTTTGCCCACGATAAGCCGCCCGAAAGATGTGACCCGACCGAAACGTTTCAAAGATGCGGTGGCGGAGCGAGTCGACGCGAGCGTCAAATCAAAAAGCGATAGGGATTACGATGCCTCTCAGAATGACCCAGACCCTTTGGAACAGAAACGCTTGCGAAATGCGAAACGTTTGGAACGCGCGGATGCGGAGTCTGCGGATCGCTTGGCGTACCTAGTAGCCGTGATTCGCGAAGAGCTCGGCCGGCCTTCGGTTCTTTTAAGTTTAGATGGAAAAACTCGGGATCTTCGATTCACGTCGTGCTTCCACCGCTTACGCAACTTCGGCGCCCTGGAAATCGCGTTCGGCCTGGCGAAGTACTATGACAAGCACTGGGACGAAGTCGCTGAAGAAGGAGTTTCCAGTGACGACCCGTTGACGTTTTTAAAATCAGAGGGAAACAACAAAAACAGTCTGGACGAGATGATAAGCGACGAATCTCGAAGCGAGGAACTCCGCGAACGCGCGGCCTGGGCGAAGGACGTATTGGGAGACAGTGTTGAGTCTTCACAAGACACTGCATCTGTCTCGCAAGATGACGGCGAAGCGAAAGACGAAAAGACCCGCCGGCAACTGCTACGCGCGGCGCAGCTAAAGGCCACGGGCGTCGCCGACGACGACCCAAGAGCATCTCAAGACTACGACCCCGACGACTCTGAGAAAGACGCGAACATTTCCGACGTCCTCGACGCGCTCGCCGACGTCGCACGTTCGTACTTCTCCGTTGACTTCGTGGAGAACGAAGAGGGGGGGAAGGAGATGGTGGTGATGACGAGTCCTGAGTTTCTCGCGTTTTTTCTCATCACGGTTATCGTGAGCGGGAGAATAGGACACTGGGTCGTCATGACCTACTTCGCGACTCCGATCGATCCATTGTTGAGGTGATCGAGTTTTAATAGCAATAAAATCCTGCTCGCCTTGTACTACTCTTTGTGTCGTGCACGTTCCCGCTTTTTCAACATAGCACGTGAGGAATTCCTCATCATCCTGTCCACGTGAAACGACAGAGTGACTTTTTGAGAGATTGATTGCGAGATTGATTACACCTTACCCCTACTATGCGCACCTGATTTCGTAGCTCCCCGCCCGCGCGTCCGCCCCCGAGTTACACAGGTACCTGACCCATTTCGTGCTTATGTACCCTGATTTCTCCCAAACCTTTAGGAATCGAACCCTCAACCCGCTCGCGGTGAACATCGGGACTTCAAAGTTCAGCGACACGGGCGGCTTCCCCCAAGGTTTTTTCTCGCTCATCGTCGAAATCAACTCAACATCAGCCGATAACTGCAACTCGGTCATCCCCTGGAACTGCTTGATTTTCCAAATCAAAGCGTGCTCCTTGGCGATGTACTTGGACTTGCCGCCGGTGACCTTCACGGTGGCGCGCGCGGTGTGATTAGGGACTGGGATTTTCAGAACCACGCCGTTGGCGAACTGTTTTTCGGAAAAGCAACTTTTAATTTTTACGTCGACGCTCAATCTCGTCCGGCCTAGTTCCCTAACCAGCGGCATCACTTTGAATGGTAGTGAAACGGTATCCGTGACTCGGAACTTCATCAGGTCGAACTCCCCGTCAGGGGGGGTGAAACTTATAATCTTTTCCGAGTCGAATTTACTCAAGTTGACGCACTGGTGGAACTGCAGATCCGCTAAATCGATTGATTTCTTTATCCGCCCGCCGCCGTGGTGCGAGGTTTGCGATTGAGATTCGTTTCCGCCTCCACCCGTCCCCCCACCAGCGCCTCCCTCCATCCCTAGCCGGTCATTCAACCCGATCGTCAGCTCAGGCATCCCGCTCAAGAAACACTTCATCTGGATCACACCAGTGGCACTACTTCGCAGCACAGAACCAGCCGGCGATATCAAAACAGAAATCGATTCAACAATGTCCAAATACACTTCGTTCTTTTTATACACCAATCCCGGCGACCGCCATTGCACGGCGCCCGTGACTTGCATCGAGACCTCTTTCGCCTTCGCCGCGGCGTGGTAGGACGATTCCTCGTCCCCCTTGGCGAGCGCGGATTTCACCCCCTTCTGAGTAATAAAGCTCTGCAAAACAGCCGCGCTCGTGATTTGCGGGAAGCCGAAATCCAAAATCTCATCCAGCAATTCGTAAACGACGACGAAGTTTTGCTTCAAGGAGTGTTCGGTGACCTTTCCGAAGTAGGACTTCAACAGCTCAACCAGCGCATCGATGAACGAAAACGCCATCACCGCATTGGCGTTTGCTCGTGTAACAGCTACGATGTAAACGTTCTGCACGCGCTTGTACATGAACGTGCACGCGCCCAAGTTCACCACCGGGGTTTGCAGCTGGGATTGCGTGCTTTGAGACCTCCCCGCGTTTTCACGGCCGTTGATGATCTCGGTTTTGAACGCGGTGGCCATTTGGCGTGTGACGTCGTCCCTGTAGGTTCTTTCCAACAGCACGTCTCCGCGCATGTTCATGAAGTACAGCGCGCTGAAACTCACAGGGGAGGTCATCGCGCTGGCCATACCGTCTGATGCCAGCGCTCACGCCCAGGTTACCCACACCAATCAATCTGTTGGAGCTCCGAACCACCTAAAATCGGATGACTCCAAATCCAAGCCGCGCCCCGACGAACGCAAAGGACCTCGACCTTGCTTGTGCCAAATCACCCGCTTCCGTCGATCACGCGCGCCGGTCGACGCGGAGCGGTCTGCGTGCGCCGGGCCGTACCGGTGCGCGTGTGCAGACTGAGAGGCGAGCGTCCAGCCAGGCCACTTGAAAAGTAGCACGTGTCCCTTTTCGTCCGGCCAACTTTTTCGAGTTCACGTCCGTAATTCTGTTATCGTAGCAATCGTTCCAGGCTACTCGTGTTCGCGCCTGGCTGGTGCACCGGCTGTGTTTTTCTACAGTTATCTGGCTCCACTGTGCAATGCGTTTGCAGCGATAACCATGAGAGATACCAGGGACGCGTGACTGTGTGTGACACGAACGCGCGGCTCAAAGTACCTCGGAAACAATTATGCCGGAACGAATTGGTGCCCGATTACGGGAAGGATTTCCGAGCATCGCCGAGCGCGCCACGTCCCGGTGGAGCGAGTCTGAGCTCGAGTTTTTCGCCAAAAAGATACGTAGACGCAGAGAAACACGAGTGGTGGAGGGTGATGCGACTCCAGGAACGGACGTCCAGAACGAAACGACTCATTCCCCGAATGCGAATCAATCTCAATCCCTCAAAAGAATCCACCGAAGCGCCATCCACGAAGAATTCCGGGAATGGATTCGCGGAGACGAGGCGGGGAGATCTACGGCTGATAAAACTCAATTGGAAATCCCAGAAGTAAGCGTCGATACGATATTGAAAGTCCGGGCGTTTGTGAAAAACTGGAGGGCCAAGGGTTTAATTGCCAACAAGGGTAACGACGAGACTGATGAATCCAGTACCTCGTCGTTACAACTGGTGCGTAAAATCCAAACTCCCTTGACGCAGGTTTTCGTGTCACGCGACCCGAAAGCGTGTGCCCGAGCCGCGCGGGATGCCATGACGATGGAAAATGTTGTATCGAGTCACGCAACTCTCACTGATGACTGTAACAGTACTCACCGTTCTCGTTACTCCGGTTACGCGACCCGGTGTCGCCATCTTACGCTAGATGACAACGATGACAGCAACGGGTTCTTCCACCCCACCACGCAAAAGTGGCACGCCACGTTTTCGGTTCGAACCGTGAGGGTCGGGTCGTTCGATACACCAAGACACGTCAAGTTCGTGGTGTGCGAGCAGTGTCACGACGCGGTGCAACGGAGGAAGCTCTGTAGCGTGGTGTTTTGCGTGGGGTGTTGCCTGAATGTTCCGGTGAGCGCGACTGAAGAGAATGACTCTGGGCGGCTATGCGTGTGCTGCGCCGCACTCGTTCGCAAGAAAAAGAAACGTGACACGACCGCAAGGCGGTTGGAATGCGCACCGGGAAATATCGAATACGACCGAGCTATTGCTGAATATAATACACAGTCAACCAAGTCAAGTGTTGGTTTCATGGACGCCGCGGACGTTCCAAACCTGGATACTATTTTGTTCAAATCCACCGGCGCTAACGGAAACGTCTTTAAATGGGACCCCCTACGACGGGAAGCGCACAGCTCGGAAAATGAGGTTCGGTGGAGAGTAGGGGGACACACTGCACAAAATGTCCAGCGGGAACTGACTCGGGGACGTAAATTAACGTGCGGAGGTATGGGCGACCCGAGTGAGCACAAGAACTGGGGATTTTTGAACGCGGGGGTTGAACCGTTTTCCGCCGATAGTTTTCCCGCGAGGTATGCGAAGGAATACGAGTAGTTAGCCTTAGAAATAGATATAGCAGGAATATAAGAAGTTAACAGTGCTTTATTACACAAAGCTACTCAAAGATTTCTCTCTATACAGTACTTCATACGATACACGTTTGCGGCAAAACAAAAACACGCGAATAAATACCGCGTCGCCTTATGTTTGGCATCTTTGTATGGACGAATCAGGCACCAGTGCGCGATAAATCGCTTCGCCCTGGGCCGTCACGAGTCCATACGTACGTGTATCTCGTAGGGTTTGTGAGCGTAACATGCGTCATACATCAATAACTTGTGGTTAACTCGTGAGTTATACGCGTATAACTCATTACGCGCCTCAGCATTTCTTGAGCTCGGTCATGTTCGTCGTGTGCACCGTCGCTCCGTTGACGATTATTTTCGAAACATTGGTTACCTCCCCACCCCCTTGGTTGTCGTCCACGAAGAAACTCACACATCGCACGTTCTGGAAGTCAGTAAAGTCCAAAGGTAGTGCCTCTCCAGAAGAGACTTGTTCCGGAGTCAGTACAAAACTGGCCGCCCCTTTCTTCCCCGTGTTCTCGAAACTCAAATTAGGCTTGTTGATGAAAACCTTTACCGTTTTCGGCGCGGTGCCATCTGACGGGCCTTGAATCGCGATGGAGGTTAGGTTGACGATTTGGCGGAACGGAACCGTTAAAATGAGCTCCTCGTCGTCGTCGCTTTGGCAGAAAATACCCGGGTCCTCGCGGTAACCCTGCTTCAAAGCGTTGCCCCAATCCTTGCCGGTAGCCTGTAGGATGTTTGGAAGAAAAGTGAGATGAGGGAGAGCGGTGAGGATCTGGAGGGCGAAGCTGGTGGTAAACGAGTCGTCAGTAGTCACATTAAATCTCCCGCGTACCTGGTTCAAGCACTCCACGCTGTGCAGGTCCATCTCCTCCAGGAGGTCACTCTCCGTGACGCCCATTGCGGCGTGTGCGTGTGCCGTACAGCGCGCGCGCCCGAAGTGATGAGAGTATTCGTTGTCCAGTTGAAAAGAAGTGCTGCTTGGGGACGGAGTGAAAAAGTGAAATTTTATGGAACGTTTTCAATGATGTCGCGCGCGACGCTCAAGTTTACAAAACCATACTAAGCTCGTGTCCGACAACCTCTATACACTGCTCTAAAGTGAATCGGATACATGCAAAAACTGCCTCGACTACTCCATGACCGCGACCGCGACCGCGATGGTGTGTCGCCCCCCCGCGACGACGGTTTGGCATCGCCATTTTTTTTCCCCGCCTCGAGGAGGGGGAAACACCACTCGGCCAGGGACGCCGGTCCACTTGCCATG
>MDSY01019333.1_pt1 | contig 33456 bp, 21 predicted proteins | sample 811131 | NCBI WGS metagenome assembly MDSY01 (sample SAMN05326643, study PRJNA326480) | marine metagenome | isolation source: seawater | place: Atlantic Ocean: South West | collected 2010 | reverse complement strand
GATTACTGACCGCTTCCGTCCATCGTTTTTCCGCAGCTTCGCTCATCTCGTCCCCGGAGTTGACGCGCGCGTCACTCCCGGCGTTCCTAGTCGCCGCCCGGAACCCCCGCCGGCCAAGGGCCTCGTCGTGAAACACAAACGGGTGGTAAACGTCATCTGGGAGTTGCTGGTGTAAACTCGCGTTGCGTTTCATGTCTGCTTTCATCTGCAGATTGTTCTTCGCGAAATCGTCGTCGTCGCGCATCCCCAACCCACCGAGCACGCCCACTCGCGTCTGCTCCAGTTTCCTACTACCGTGCTCCATGCGGTCCAGTAACAAGAACCGCACGCATCGAGACTTCAAGTTATCCTTCGCCACCTGTAAAGCGCACTTCGACGAGGGATCGGCACCGGGCGCTAACCTCGAAATCATCTGCTCGGGGTGGCCTTGCTTGTTCAGCGCGCCCCACTCGTTGTTTTTACCAGCTTGCCAAAAAGACACGACGTCCAGTGGGCACACTCCACTTTTCTTCCACCCAGGCAGCCACCCCTCTTTCCCCTCCGCGCCTTGGAGACAGATGTATCGCCAGTGCGACAGTAGACGCTCCACCGGGTCCCTTAACGCGGTGACGTACCCACAAGGCGCGTTTACCAAATCACAAGTGCCCATGGAGAACTCGCCCTTCACCCAAAGTTTTTCGCCTGTTCTTCTCGAGACATCTAAGGATGCTCGCGAAAAAGACGCGTCCCTCTGGTGAGTCTGTCCGTTGAGACTGTTTGCGACCCTTTCGTTTGCTTCCGCACTATTTGCGACCCTACCGTTTACGTCAAGACTGTTTGCTCCTACCATACCCCCTACCATCGCCCCCACCGTGTTCCCCACAAAAACCTCCGTCGACGCGTCCAGCACGCAACGCTTGGGATACTCGTCGTGATCGGGCGCGAGCTCGAACGACGCGGAATGCCGCTCCGGATTTAGTTTCTCATCCACACAGCTGTTCGATTGCCGCGCCAGGAACGTCCACCGCGTGGCGAGCGTCGATCCTCCGCTCTTCGGGATGTGGACAAGCGCCAACGCGAACGGAGCGTCGCGGTCGGTACTTGAACTCGATGCATCACTCTCATCATTCCCGACTTCGTACCTCGCTCTTGATTCGGCAAGTGCGGGCACTCGGTACGGGCGGTGCGTGTTTCTGTCTGCCAGGGTTCCGCCGCCGGCGGTGCACGCGGCATACGCCTCGAGTCTATTCGCAGGCGTGCCAAGTGACTCGTCGAACGCATGCGCGCACGGAGACCGACGCAGGTGCGTCACGGGCGCACATTGCAAAGCCTCACTCGGTGGTTTCGCCACGCCCAGGGCGATGGAAACCGGCCCGGTCTGGACGCTCGCCGCGAGCGTTCCCAGGACGACTAAAGCTGCCACCGCAGTTTTCGCACGTCGACGCGATGAACCGTTGTCCACACATGGAGGGGGGTCTGCAGCCTCCCCCACCAGAGGCGCCGACTCCAAGTCGGCGCTCATCGCAATGGCCATTTTGGGTGTTTCACCGTCAGATAGTTTTGTCTCGGAGTCCCACCAAAATTAACTCGTCAATTTACCATATCGATAGGCCGTCAATTTCTTGGACGAGCCGTTTCCCCGTTAATGTTTCGTTCGTGACGGGACGTTTCCCGAGAGTTGTCCCTCCTCTCACACCACACCTGTGGCACAAGAACGCCCGCGGCACGGCTTGTGTTGTTCTCAACATGCACGCCATGCCCGATTCCCCCGACGACACCGCGACGTGGCTGTTCGACGCCGTGGTGAGGTACCTGCAAGGCCCGCTGTACACCACGCCTTTGATGGGCTTCATCGACGTGAAGTGCTTGTCCTTCGAGGACGACGGGACTGGGGAGAACAAGCTGGAGTGGACCATCGTTCACAACGAGTTCAAGGAGCTGGTTGACAATTTGCTTTGCGACTTCCTGAGTGACATAGGAGTCACACCAACACGGTTCGTGGATGTCGTGGAGCAGGCGAACGGGGAGAAGAAACTCGGCGATTTCGTCGCGACATCGATCTTGACTGTGGATGACTTCAATCAGTTCAAAGCGATGATGGTCCGGAGGAACCTCGATTTGACTTTCGAGGCGATTGAGCAGGGTAGTGATGTGCAAGCGGTGATGGATTCGGGTGTGTCATCAGAAAGCACAAAGGAAACTGGGAACGGTGGGGATGCGGTTGGGGATAGTAATGGGGATGACGCGATTATTGGGGATGACTCCTCCGTCCCTGAACCGCTCGTCACGGGCGCTAACGTCGCTTTTGAGAAGGCGCTCAAGATGAGCTCTTTGCAGTTCGAAAAAGACCAGAGACGAATTGAGGACAGTATAGGGTTTCTTAAGCCGAAAGAGGCAGGTGCGGATGTTGCGTTGGAAGAGGCGTTGAAGATGTCCGAGGCGCAGTTCGAGGCGGACCAAATGTTGGCCATGGAGAAGAGCAATAAGCTTTTGCAAGAGAAAACCTTGGAAGCGCGGGCGATGGAAGAGTCACAGAAACAAACAGAAACAGTGCAACCAACCCAATCGCCGATGAAAATGCCAAAGAAAACCGGGCCGTTGTCTGAGTTTGAGGAAGAGGAGGTGAAGGATGTAAACAGTGTCGATGACAGAGCAAGCAGTCTCGAGGAATCTACTCCGAAGGAGGAAACTTCGCAAACCGTAATCGACGACGGCTTCGACGACGGCGCTATTGAACAAGCGATCGCAATGTCGGAGAAACAGTTCAAACTCGAACAAGCGGCTTTTGCGGCGGAAGAAACAGCTGTGTTGGTGGACATTGCGGAAAAGAAACGCGCGGCGGAAGAAACGAAAAGGGTAAGACTCAAAAAGGAAAGGATTTTACGCGAAGCACAAGAGAAAGAACGAGCGATGAAAGAAGCTATTGAAAAAGAAGAACAAGAGCGCCTTCAAACGTTGGAGCTGGACACTAAGACGGCGATCGATTTATCCATAAGCGCTGCTGCAGAAATGGCCGCGGCCTTGGAACGCGAGCGTCTTGAGCTTGAGCAAGCATTGGCGCTTTCCCTCGCGGGGGAAGCGAAGTGCGTCGCGGCGCTTGAGGAAGCGAAGAAGGACGTCGACGCGCCGGAGGAGACGGAAGACAAGGAGGAGGAGGAACAGCGGGAGCTTGATGAAGAACATTCCTCCGTCGGTGTCGTCGACCGACTTGCGAAAGCACCGCTAGGCGTGGTCGCGGCACCCCCTGTGGCATCCGGAAAGCTCACGTCGTTAGCTGCGCTGCCTCCCCTGCGCGCAGTCAATTCAGTGGGTGCCGGGTACAAAAGCGCCGGTTATAAATCTTTCAAACAAGGTTCGGCAGAGACTTCTGCTCCAGTACCACTTGCTGGTAGCACTTATTCTGCTCAGCAACCTTCTGTATCGCCTCGCGCTGTGCGCGAAGCCGCGGTGCAAGCGGCGAGAGCACAAAAGGCGTTGGTCCTAGAAAAGCAGCTCGAGCTCAAGAAACGAGCCGATGCCGCGGCGGCGCGAGCGGCGCTCGCCGCGGAAGAGGCCAGTGCTCTTGCCCAAGAAGCCGCGTGCCTTGATGATGCTGAGACGTTGGAACGAAAGCGATTGTTCGTGCAAGAACAAAGGGGATTGTTAGTCGCCAGGAAAGCGAAAGAACGTGAAGGCGAACTGGCGCTGTTCGCGGCGAGGCAGGAGAATTCGCTCACCGGGAGTAACGCAGGTTTCCAAAAGTCTACCAGCCTCGCAGATGGAAAGGAAAACGTTTCAAGACCTGTTTTGAGTGAACAGGAACAGAAAGAGAAGAGGGAATTGTTGCGCATGGAACTTGCGAAAAGGATGAAGAGTGTTATTGTCAATAGGAACGCCTGGGGGGAGGGGGAGACGTACGTGTGAGCAGGTGAATAGAATGTAAAAAGAATTTCATCGAAAACTCGACTAACAAAATCCAAAAGACACTCATCAGGAGTGCTCGAAAGACACTCACAAGACGCAAGTCAATTCATTGAGCACCTCACCCGGGCTGTACGCCGTCCCCTTACCATGCCGATTCCCGGGTCGTATTCGCGGGGTGCTCGGCCCGTGGAGCACCACCCGTACGAAACGGTGGAGCACTGGAGGGAGACCAGCGCGCCGTTTTCTGGGGTTAACCGACCAGGAAAGTCCCCGATCAAAGGGCAACGTCCCTTTGATCCCGACGATGTGCCGTTCGCCTCGGAGGAGGTGGAAGCCGCGCGAATCATGTACGACGCGTTCCGCGCCACGAAAGGCCCGGACGGCGAGGTTATTGACACGGACCTTTGGTCACAGGAAACAGAAGCCAGGGTCGAGGTACGTTAGGGTTACGGACATCATCACCGCGCATCGCTTCGACAATTGGCACGCAATTCGAATGTATTGGACCGCGAATCAAGACAAGACGGTCGTGCAATGGTCCCGTTCAAGACCCTGTCAAACCACGTATTCACGCTGACACGCGTTTCCTTTCACCCCCCCCACCCTATCAACCCACAACAGGAGATCGTCACCTCCGCCAGAAGAGAAGCCAGCACGCTTGACGATACCGACTCCCGACAATCCTTACTCCTCCGCACGAAACGGGATTTGTACCTATTAGCGTTTGACGGTGTGGTTGATTTATTGAAGAGATCAGAAGCGCCTGATGCAGGGGCGATATTAGAGGCGGTGAAGGATATATTCTCCGACATATGTGATGACTGGCGAGATTTGGTGCATGCCTCGCGAGTCGCGGCTGTGGAGGCTAAAAACGAAACACACAGAGCAAACAGTCAGAAGGACCGGGCGGAGCAATCTATGAGCGAACTTTATGACGCCGCAAAGTCGACTGAAAAGGAGTTGAGAATCGTGACCAAGGAAAGGGACGCGTTGCGGGAGCAGTTGAAATTATCGCAACATCAGGTTGAACACAGCGAGATGGTGACTCATGAGGTTATCACATCTGTGCGTGCCCGGGGGAGCGTCGGCACGATGTCGCAAACGACCAACGGGTCACCGTGCGGGTCGCCCGAATTCGTCGGCTCATCATCCACCAAGGTTCAAAACGACGTGATCACTTCGCAAAAAGAAGATACGTTCGAGGCGAGTAAGAAACGAGTATCTGCGAGATTATCGTACAAACCGTCCGTGACTATAAACACATACAAAAACGACGAAAACGCAAACGACGTGGATTACGACTCCGCGAGCGAGTCCGCGTCGGAGTGCGGGTCGGACCGGGACGACTTGATTGACGAACTGGACGCTTTGGCAGTTAAGAATGCGAAACAAAAAGCCTCTCAAAGGTCACCAGTAGCAGCGTCTCAAAGATCCCCGGTCGCGCCGTCAACAGTGTCGCCCACCTTCGCGCGGTCCCTACGCGGCGCCATGTACCTCGGGAACAGAGTGGCTGGGGGGACTGCTATTGGAAACGGTTCTTCTGGATTCATTAACTCAGGACATAGACCCCAACCCACCACGCCGTTTGACCAAAAGATATTTCCAGAGAACAAGGCTCCGCCGCGGTGGGCGAGCGACACGGCGTTGTCCGCGGCGGCGGCGGCGGCGGCGCGCGGTGTCAGCCGGGGCGGCGCCGGCCAATTCGGACCCGACCGGAGGTTGAGTGGTGGGGTGTCGGTAGGTAACAACGGTGGAGTTAACTCACATCTGACTGAGTCGAACGTGAACCGCCAGGCGAGCACGCGGGCAATTAGGGGGAGCGCTCATTCGAAATCAGATTCAGAGCACTTATATTTCTTCGAGGCTTCCAAGAAGTCGCAAGTATCGAGTTCCAATGGGGGTGTGAGTCATACCACAGTCGCCTCCGCCCGCCCGTGGACCCTGAAGCAGCTCCGCGAAGTGGTTGAGGAAATCGTGAGCGCGAAGATTTCCAACGACCACCGCAACGCGGCAAACAAAAAACCCAGGGAAACCATGAAGGAGCACGTGTTTACGTTTCTCAACCACAAGTTTGGGGTGAAGCGGATCATCGCGGAGTGGTTTGAATCAATCGACGCGGCTACTGTGCGGTTCGGTGGTGTGGACTGTGAGATGGCGTGCTTCGAGCGAATCATGCGGAACACTTTGGACGAGGAGTACTTCACGGAACAGCGGATGGTGCGGGACACGATTGAGGAATTGCTCAAGAGTTACGTGAAAAACAAATTGTTGAAAAGTTCTGGGAAAAACAACGTGTCGGACGAAACGCTGCGACTCGAGTTTTCCAAAAAACGCGACGGCGACCTTTTTGACGACGAGTGGCTGGACATGTGCAGGTTCATGTACGGGGGGAAGGAGATGGCGGGGGTGGTGCAAGCCGTGAGGGAAGCCCAGCGCGCAAATGAAAATAAATCCTTTTCAGAAGAATTACAAAAGTTGATTGAAGAGAACAAAAAACCCGGGACGCGGCGGCGGAGTACCGCTGATCTAGAGAGTGAAGCTAAAAAAGCGGCGCGAAAACGTTTACCGTACAAGGATTTCGTGCAAACGTGTTTGTTCCACGGCATGACGGTGCATGAGAAAGTTTTGGAGCCGTTCGTGGACACGCTGCAGGACATGAACTGCCTACAAAATGGGGTTTTATCTGAACAGCAGTTCCACGATTTGTGTAAACTAACAAGGCCGGAGCTTGATACCGTGGAAGTCGAGGCTCTCGTGTTGAAGTTGGACCCTTGGAACTCAGGAAGAATCACGGTATCGGGGGCGTACGCGGCGCTCGTGCCTGGGCTAGGGGTTGGCGCGGATGAAGCCGTCACAAGGGGGCTTCCTGGGACGGAAGAATCGAAAGCCTCGCTTGGAGGCGTCGGACACGGGCGCCTCTGGACGCCAACCTACGAGGGGAATTTGTTTAGCTCAAAGTAATTGTGCTGGGGGGTGCCCCAAGAGGGTCATTTAGACCAAGAACAATTGTAAAAACATGTCATTTAACTCATAATTAACCCCTATAATGCCTCCTAATTAGCTTCAACTCGCCGTGGCTGTCCTCGCGGATGTCCCAGGGGCTACCGGGACAGCGGTGACGACAACCTTTTTGATCGCGCTACTTTTTGGGCTCTTTTCCAGCCCAGGAGCTCCGCGCGCGACTCTCGCCGCGTCAGCCAGTTTCAACAAGTGTGTTTTTGACTTCAAAACCGGCCAACATTCGGAGTGAAGGTGTGATATTTCCGTCAACAGCTCCACTGTGCTTCGTCTCGGGCGTTTCCGGGACCCGAGCGGGGGCGTGCTGAACCCCAGCATCGCAGATAAAGTAGCAGCGGCCGCGTTGGCAGTTGCGGTCAAACCGTACCCACCTTCCAGCGCAACGACCATGCGTCCGTCCGCGAGTCGACCCAACCGGTCCGTCATAAGCGCATACCCTTGGTCACTCACTTTCATACCCCCCAAGGGGTCACCCTCCGCGGCGTCGTACCCGGCAGCTATTATCACGAGGTCAGGTTTATAACTCTTCGCGATTGGTTCGATGACTAAATCCAACGCTGCGACGTAATCCGCGTCGCTTAGGCCTTTTTCAAACCAAGGAATATTGACGTTGAAACCGAGACCTTGACCGGACCCGGTTTCAAGCTTGTCCCCGGTTTCAGGGTAGAAACCTGGCTGCTTGCGGTGTAACGAGACGTACATGATGTCAGAATTTTCATAGGTGATGTCCTGGATGCCGTTGCCGTGGTGCACGTCCCAGTCTAAAATCAAAACTTTTTTAATATTTTGCGGAAATCTTTTCAGCACAGACCGCGCCGCCACTACGGTGTTGTTGAAGAAACAAAAGCCCATCGCTCGCTGGCACTCCGCGTGGTGCCCAGGAGGGCGCACCACTGCAAATGATTTTTGAAGGGTACCACCCGCTACACGCAACGCCGATTCCGTCACACACCCTGCTGCGTATCTTGCGCTTTTTTCAGTGTGCTTTGTCCAGAAAATGTCCTGCTCGCCTTCTTTGATTTGAACGTCGGCGTCAATTTGCGGGTTGAACGTGTTTCGTATGGTTTGCAAGTGTTCCGAACTGTGAACCAATAGAAGCTCGTCATTCCGTGCTTCTCTCGGTTCTATCCATTCGCACCGGACATCCAGTGACCGTTTTTTTAAACGCTCCACGACCTCGGCGTGCCGCGCCGGGCGCTCGAAGTGGTGTGGCGGTCCCGCGTGGAGCTCCATGATGTCGGAGTAACAAAGGCCAACTTTGTTTAGTTTTTTTGTTCTCGCCGAGTCGTTGTACCGTCTTGGAGAAGGCGTGTCTAACGAAGTTGAAGCGGCGAATTGATCTGCAAGTGCGTCTATCTGCTTGTTGTCGTGACGATTTTCGTAATTATTGTGACGATTCGTATCTTCTTCATCGCCAAAATCCACGAGCACCTCGGCTCGCGGCCGTGTATCGTTTAAATCTTTTTTGTTTTTCGATTGCAAGCCTTCGCGTCGTTCGGCTCGAAACGCGGCGAACGCGTTGAGTCGCGACGCGTCCGCGGGCTTTGTTGACCTATTAGACCGGGTTTTTCGCGTCGGCGTGGAGTGCGGAAGCGCCGCTTTGAGCTCTGAGCCTCGTTGGGATGTTTGAGGCTTTTCAGAGGAAGACAACGAGGACGCGAACGAACTCTGCGATGCCAAAGAACCGGCTCTGGCCAAAACAGCGGCAGTCGCCTCTGCCGCCGAGAACCTCGAGTTCGCGGAGACGAAGGATTCAGACGGCTCTGAATCGGAATCGTCACGTGGTGACTCATCTACCGGTATCGGGTCAATTAACTCAGGATTCACCCCCAACTCCTCAGGCGTTCCTTCTCGAGACACGACTGTTCGCTTGTACCGCACGACGAGCGGGTGTTTTTCTTTCGGTATCTCGTTTTTTCCCGAATCTTGTTTTGGCTTGGGGGATACCACTGCTCCAACTGTCGGCGACTGCGCGGGAAGCGGAGAGGACGCCGCTTTCGCCAGGACGGCGGTAAGAAGGTCACTCTCCGTGGATTTCGCAGTGTCACGAACTGGCGCCGCTCTTCTCGGGGACCGGCGCGGTGACAGAACCGCGGGCGTTTGATTTCCATTCGAAATCTCAACCCCACCGAACGAAAACGCGAGATCGTCCAAAGCGTTTTTCGTTCCGGGGGTTAGCCGCGGGGGCTTCGTGTCGTCCACCTCTTCATCCGCCCCGCGGTGGCGAATGAAGTCCATCACGGCGTCCGAGGCGCGTCACAGGGAATGCGCGTCTCCGCGTGTGAAGGTATGGTCCTACCGCGTCGCGAACCTCAAGGTCGTAGCTTTCAATCTCATGTCGTTGTTCGTTTTCTCGAACGGGAAAATAATCATCAGCCAAAAAATCAGTCAGTCATATGTCGCGCGGGTGGCTGCCTTGGCACCGCACGGTGGGACGACGCACTAAACACTGGCTTTCGGATTCTGCCCGGTGGTGGCTTGACAAAACGGAGCACGGGTGGTGGCGAAGAGGGCTGCTCGCGTCGCTGAGACGTGACCACCGGACATCAGGAGCCGGAAGGGAGGAATCTCTGGCGAACGATATCGAAACTTTGGCAAAAAAACTCGGTGAGCGGTACAGCAAGCCCCCAACGCAATGGCTGAATGCGGGGTCAGCAAACGACGAGTTATCCTCCGCGGACGTGTCGCAAGTCAAATACGCGTGCCGCACGCTCGCCACCTACCGGGTTCTGTCCCCGTACGTCACGGATGAGTCCAAACTTTTACAGATGTTAAGGGAACGAAACGGTGAGGAATCTGGTGCTCGAAAAATACTGCACGCCGGCATAACGAGCTCGCTGTTCCTCTCGACCGACCCAGCGTTGACTGCGGCGAGGATGCTATGCGCGATGACGTACGACCACGGCATCGTGGGGTGGTCGTGGATGGAAAAGAAGGATCTACAAGGTGAGGATGAGAAGAATAACAGTACCGGCGGTACTGTCTTGGAAATCGCCACGCATCGGTGTTTGTATTTTTCGCTGTTTGCAAACGAAGACGTTTCGCATTTAGCGACGACGACTTGTTGCTCAGTGGACGGCGCTTCGTGGTTCCCGGACAACGGCAGGCGTTTCGATATGGAGGTTACTAGACCCAAAGCCTTGAGTCAAGGGGACGATACGTGTCTGTTACGGGTGGAGAAGGTAGAGACGGTAGATGGGTAATAGGAGAATGTAAATTAATTGATTAATCACCTCGCAAAAACTCGTCCACGAACCGTCGTCGACGATGACGATATTTTCAACCATCAGGGAACCTTCTCCACTTCCACACGGGCACACTTCGGGAAGTGCGGCGGTGTGGTCGGGACGTCGTGCGGGCGTATAAGAAGGTCGAGGTGCCTGCGCGATTTTAGGGCTTAGGGTACGTTTCACAAGCACGTAACAGAGCAGTTAGTCATCGAAGCATCGTCGGGGTGACGTCATCTGGAATAGACATCTAGACCGTCCGCTTGGTACTCCGCAGGGTGCTTCCGATGACGCCCGCGCGCTCCACACTGGTGGCGTTCGTGAGGCAGGCTACCCGAGGGTTCGGAGGAGCTGTAGCCTCGTCCGTGACCACTGCGTCGTCCGCCACGATCTCGACTGTCGCGTCCAGTGTGGCTCACGCAGGTTTGGGATCTGCACAAGGCCGAGGGTTGAGCCATGTTTCCGCCGCCGTCGCGGCGGCGCAGGGCGCCACGGTACCGTACTCGTTCGCAGCGTCCACAGCGGTACCGAGACGCACAGCCGGTATAGTATTTCCTAACCTATTCAAAACCACCGCAAAAAGGGCGTTCACAACAAGCGCGTTGGCTCCAATGAAGTCGAGCGCCAAATCGCTCGTCGCCGCTGTCGCCGCCGAAAGTACATCAATAAAACATCCTTTAGTTCACGGCGGTCCTTTCGCGGAAAAGGTCCTGGGTGCTTGGCTGGTGGGCGGGTGTTTGTGGGTGTTTTCGATGGTCGTTCTAGGGGGTGTTACCCGGTTAACTCGATCCGGCTTGTCTATGACGGACTGGAAGTTCCAATGGGAGAGCCCGCCGCTGACGAGTGAAGATTGGAACAGAGAATTCACCAAATACAAACAATCACCTGAGTTCAAACTCACGAACAAGAATATGACGCTCGAGGAGTACAAGTTTATTTTCTGGATGGAGTACGGCCACAGGATGTGGGGGAGGGGGCTGGGGGTTTACTTTGCTTTACCTCTCGTCGGATTTATCGGTAAGGGGTGGATTACTCAGCGGTTAGGAATTCGACTTTTATCATTTTTTGGTTTAGGAGCAGCGCAAGGCGCCATCGGGTGGTGGATGGTCAAAAGCGGCTTGGTGACGGATGTTGACAACCCGCACAACGCCCCCCGAGTTTCGCCGTACCGGTTAGCCACGCATTTAACCGGCGCGTTCACTATTTACACCGCGATGCTTTGGACCACGATGGGCGTCTTGTTTCCGAACGTAGCGGAGGGTGCTTCCGAAGCCGCTACCACTGTAATCAGAAAAACAAGAGCAAAAGCCCTACCGCTGTCAGCGTTGATCGCAATCACCGCCCTCTCCGGCGCGTACGTCGCCGGAATGGATGCGGGACGGGCGTACAACACGTTCCCCCTAATGGACGGCCAATGGGTTCCGGAAGAATATTTAAAGGATTTCGAAAAACTCGGGTTGCGAAACTTTTTTGAAAACACGGCGGCCGTTCAGTTTGACCACAGGGTGTTGGCGATGTCGACGTTGATTGTAAGTACAGCTGTGTGGGCCAGTTCTCGGGGGGTGTTACACTTGCTGCCTCCTCGAGCGTCACTCGCTTTGAATTCCACTGTTGTGTTAGTCTACGCGCAAGTGGGATTGGGAATAGCGACGTTGCTCAACCACGTCCCGGTCAGCCTGGGCGTTTTGCACCAAGCCAACGCGCTGTTGGTGTTCACCGCGGCGGTTGGGCTGGTGCACGCTTTACGGAGGGGAGGGGGGAGGGCTGCGCAGGCGGTTCGACGGTCTGTGACTCAGAAAAACGCAGGCGTGGGGAGCGCGGTGCACGCCAAGCCGAGGTAGAAATCATTTTTATTTATTGTCCAACTTTCTTTTTCCAAGTTCTTTTGCCAAAAAAGTTGCCTCGTCATCTCCAATAATAAATGGTGACGTGTGCCTCCTCGTCGCCCCTCTCACAGCCCCGCACGCCCCGCAGATCATGGGCAACGCCCTTTCCGGCTCCGAGAAGTGGCCCGTGCGCCACGACAGCGCGAAGGTTTTCGGAAACATGACCGAGGGCGATTTGTTAACTGTTGGAGCTGGGTGCTACTGGTACGATCGAGATCCACCTTGAATCAACGTCGTGCACCCTCACACACTCCTTTGCCGGAGCCACGACTCGCGCCATCAGATGTTCTCGACCGTCATTTCGCGCGTCGACGCGTCCACTTGTACAGCCATGGCGACACGTGTCAAGTCAAGTCGACCACCATCTGACCTCCATCCTCCCTCCCCCCCAAGGGGCACGGAAAAATGGTACGCCAAGAACTTCGGGGAGGATTGGAAGACCAAGGGTGAGGGTAATGCTGTGCTCGCGACGGCGGTCGGGTTCATGGGCCCGCCAGGCACGAAGAAAAACCCGACGTACCGCGAGGTGTGTTCCGGCACCACAGGGCATGTTGAGGTGTGTCAAGTACGGTACGACGCTACGAAAACTACGTATGAAGACTTGGTGTCGCATCTGTTTACGTTCCACGACGCCACTACGTTCAACCGACAAGGCAACGACGTCGGCACGCAATACGCCTCGGTGATCTTCACGCACACCCCGGAACAGAAAGAAATAGCGGAGAAAACCGTCAAGAATGTACAGCATGCGCTTGATTCCGGAAAAATCAACAGGTACATGTACAGTGGGAAAACGATCGTCACGAAAGTGGAAGACGCCACGACGTTTTACCCCGCCGACGAAGCGCATCAGAAATACTTGGAGAAAAAACCTACAGGGTACTGTAACCACAGGCGCAGATTTACGTGGGACGACGTGTTCTTGTAGGATCGCGCGTGGGAGGTGTATCCGAATTAATCCATCCGCACACGTACTTACTCTACTCAATTTGTCGGCTCATTTCTAGTCTAATTTGCTTTCGCTTCTGTATCGCCTCGGCTTGCGCAATAAGCGCTAACCGTCGTTCGCGCGAGTTATCGACTTGTTTCGCAAACGCCCATACGCCTCCAAACACTTCTTCCGGGTCTCGTGGAGGTGCGTCGGATGAATCTTGTTTAGTCCCTCCATTTCCTGATTTATTAGACCCTCCCCCTTCCCCGATATAAACACACAGCTGTTTATACTTGTCGTCAACGTACCCCGCCAACGCGCCAAGCGCTTTCCTTTTGTTTTCCGTCTGGTCCACGAAGTTTGAAAAGATTTCAGCGCACCGAGTGAGGTCTACGATGTTTCGACGTTTTTCAGCGGTAATATTGTCTACGTCTTGTGTGGACAGTGCTTCGTCCATCGACGTGTACATCGCCTCCGCCTCTTTCTGTGCCTTCTCCGCTTCGTTAGCCACGCGCCGCACGCCGAGCTCCACCTTCGCCAGCGCGGAGGCTGAATCAGCGCGGCTCCACTTCCTCGCTTCACCACTGGTTTTCAGCTCGTCCGACATTGATAAGGGCTTTGGCTGGGTCTTTAATTCGTCACCGTTGTCACCCAAATCACCACTACCACGCTCTTCATCCACCAGCGCCACGATGAAATCCAGAAGGGTTCCTAAAGCGGTTGTACGGGGGTTACCAGGCGATGACTCATTGGAACTAACTTCGCCTTTACCGACGCTCCGCACGTCGTTAAATTTGTGAAGGCTGTCGAACGTAAACCCGCTCGCGTTGCCTCTTGTAGTGCCTTCGTTCAACGCGTTCCCAGCAGCGAGGGCGTATTTTAGGACTAACTTAAGTTGCTTTGAGTCGTGAATCTCGGCACACGCGGTTTTCACCGCATCCAGCGCACAAGCGACATCAGTGAGAAGCTCGTCAAACTCAGTCATGAACATGGCTGCTTCGAGTTTCTCTCGTATTCGCGAAACGCCCGACGCCTTGACTAAAAACCGCTCCGGAGACGTCAACGTATCCAAGGTATCCTGCCACTTCGGATCGGCTTTCCGTTTCGTTTCAATCAGCTCTATTTCTTCGCCTGCAGGGCACGCGACGAGCAGTGATAACAAATTTTCCTGAGTTAACAAACCGTGGAAATTACCGCTTGAAACAGCCCTCACCAATAAATCGTGACTCGGGGTTATTTTATTTTTGTTTCCATCTTCGTAAAACTCAAAAACTTTCAACCGCGCCAGCGCGATGGATACGTTGTTCGCGCGTTGTATGGAAACTAAACTGGGCTGGTTTTTCCTTACGGTAGAAGTACTTGTGGAAGGGCCACCCTTCCCATCCTTTACCTGCGTTTTAGGCTTACTATTCGTAAACGCGAGACGCAAAGCCACGGTGTGCGCGGGCGACAGGGAGGGGAGGCTAAAGTCAAGTTCGGTGTTGTCAGGTTTATTATCCGGCATAGTACCCGACTCAACCGGCCCGTCCCTACTCATTCCTTCCAAAGCGGTTGTGTTCCGGAGCTCCTCCCACCACGTCCCCGTCGTGGACGGGACCTTGTCCCAGAAGACTTTGCGAAAAGCGTTCGAGGCGGCGCGCGTAGCGGCGTGGCGGAAACCACCGGGAGGCGGGGGCGGAGGAGGCGCGCGAACGCCGCCTGGAGGCGGAGGTGGCGGAGGCGGAGGGTTCGCTCCTATTCGCACCGGTGGACAAGGCGGTCGAGGAGGAGTACCCGCTATCCGAACAGGAGGCGGCGGCGGAGCGGGGATAGTACCGATCAGCCGCGGCGGCGGCTGCAGAGGAACCCTGACGCCTTTTCCGACACTTTCCGGCATTGCTGGCGGTTCTAGTGTTGGTTGTCTCGGCATGGATTCATTTCTATCAGGTGTTTCTTCCGTACGACCCACCCCGTGGAACGAATCGATCTCCCGCATGCGCATTCTCGCTGTCGCGTTATTTATTTTCTCGTGCGAAACTTCTGCAACACCAATCGATTGTAAAACCCTTGCGGCGCGGTCCGCTCTTTGCTGGAGTAACGTTTTTTGGGCCTCGTACTCGGGGTGGTCAGGTTGTTCTGGTCGGGTACTTTTAAGCGGAACGACTGGCGTTGGTTGTGGTATTTTTGTGTCAACCGAAGAGTGACCCTTTTCCACAAAAGTCGTCCGGGCGGTTATGAACCCACCGACACTAAACGCCTCTGGTCCACGGGTCATCCGTTTAATCCGCTCAGTGTCTTCCCACAGCCACCGCTGCACCGCGTCACGTGGCGTGTGCGGGGACTTCGGGGACTGCGGCAACGAATTGATGGTGTCGTGGAATTCGTCGTCGTCCGAGGACGCGACGGAAGACGACGCGATTTGCGAGGACGCGGCGGTCTCGTCATCAGACGTGGACGACACGCTGTTTGCGCATACACCCTGCACCGTTTCCAGGTCCACCGACACTACGAACGACTCCGGGAGCCGCTCCCTCAACACGCCGTCCAGTTCGCTTTTCGTAACACGTACACACGTAGACACTCCATTTCCAAAACAACCAGTGTGAAACGCGAACACGGCGAACGGAGAAATCTCATCCGTGGATTTGTCGCCGCTCCAGTGGTACAGCGAGACGGTGACGTCGTTCGTGACCAGCGCGCCGGTGTCGCCTTCCTGACTAACTACACTGTGCAACGTCAACTCCACATTTTCATCCCCAACTTCAAACCGTTCGGGTTTCGTTCCGTCCAAACTGAAACTCGCACCGGCTAACTCGCCCCGGCAGTGTATTAAAACGTACGGACGGAACCCCGGTTTATGAATTAAACCCTTGATCTCCCTTTCAAGCACCACTCCGCTGTTTGGCGCTACAACGGCTCTTTGTTTCGGTTTGGAGTCAAACCCAAGTGCGTGTGATAGAGAAACAGTAGTGACTCGCGCCGTGACATCTCTTTGCGTTTTTGGAACGCATTTGGGGGGGCTTCTGTGTTTTTTACCAGACTTTATTATCTCGAGTATCCACTGCGCGTACTGGCGCTGCGCCGCGGTGGCGATGGAGACGCTCGCATTTGCGCTATTTCTCGTACTAACCGCTCGGAGGGACCCACTGGAGATGTACGAAAACCCTTTTTGCAGTACGTCATTCTCCTCGTCACCTTTCATGTCCGTACCGGTATCATGCTCCAGCCGTTTCTTGACAAACGCCGGGGGCGCGGAGGACACCGCGTTGATCGCGTCAGTGACTGAATTTTGTTCGCCACTATAAAGCAAGTAACACGCGCACAGGAACCGCAACACAGACGCCGTGCCGCTTCCGTACCCGCCACAGGTGTGCAGACACACTACTTTATTTTGTGTAGACACACCACTCTCGAGCCAGTCATACATCAATCGACACACTTTTAAAATAACATCCAACGGTAACACTTCACTCGTTCGCGGCCACTCCCATTGACACTTGATGAGTTTCAGTCTTCCGTCTTTCTCGCCGAATTGTGAAAAAATAGAAACGTAGCTCGGTACCTCCGTCGGGGTCAGGACTATGGTCATCGTGGAGTTTGGATGGACATTATTATGCTGTTCGTTTAACACCACAGCTGCTTCGGAAATACTCTGTAGGTACCCGGGGTGGTCAAATCCAGGCGCGCTCGTGGAAGCTTTATCAAAACACTCGTACTGAAACGCCAACACTTTCTCGTGAAGGCTCGCGACTTTTGATAAGTACGATTCGCCGCTGCGAGACACGTCTTTCGTGTGGGTATTTAGTCTTGGATCCAACTCATCCGCCAAAGGTATTCCTCCTTTGATCGCAGCGATGCGTAGGTACGTCAACAGCGACCGCGAAATCGTCTTGATGGTTCCCTTTGTTTTACTCATTCCCGGGGAACTGAAAAAGGTGCCACCGGAGTTTCCATTTGCGAGTGCATCTGAGGGTACGTCGTCGTAACGCAACGTTCGGCGTCGACTCTGTGGATCATATGAAGACGTGGACGGTGAGCTGTGCGTGCCGTGTGCGTCATGAGCGTCGTACACGCCGTCGTCGCCAGGCGTGAGGCGACTCTCCACCGCGCCCATTGTTAGGGGACGCGGGGTCTCGTGAAATTACGGCACCCAGCCTCGGACGACGTGAGTTGAGCTTCTGCGGTTGGCTTCAAGGCGCAACGTGCGACGACGTCAGTGGAATTCGCGCATCCTAAGCACTGCTATGGCGGAGAGGCAGCACGGGGATGCGCTCGAGCGAGGCGCACAACGCGTGCGCGAGAAGTTCTGTGAGGGCACGAGGGTAACATTGCCAATTTATAATTACGGACCGCGGCCATTCACCTCCTAAAAAGTGCTGATAAAAACATCTCTACCCGAGGCATCACAGCTTCGACACCCCAACAGTCTCTTCCGGCGGCCTGTAGAACTCCTGGTCCACGTAAGTACGCCAGTCCACAACCCCCGTTGGTTTCGTACCCATCCCGTTCGTCTCGAGTTTCTCGCAAACCTCCACGGTCAGCTTGGCGCTTGTTTCTTGAATCGAGTCGAAGTCGGGGAAAAGCTTTCCGGAGTGTAACTCAGCTTCGGATGTCATGTTTGATAATGATTCCGCCACCGCTAAGAACACGTCATCGCTAATTTCTCGCGCGTTCGCGAGAACAGCGGCGTGCCCCAACGCAGGGAACACGTACGCGTTGTTTGCCTGCGCTGGGTAGAGCGTTTTATTGTTAAATTGAAGGGAGTCGAAAGGCGACCCGCTCGCGAATGCCAGTTTACCGTCACTCCACTCCACCGCCTGTTCAAACGTGCACTCGGCTTTCGAGGTCGGGTTCGATAGGGGGAATATTACCGGTCGATCGTTCAATTCGGCCATTTTCTGTATCACTTCCTCGGTGAACGCACCTTTGATCGTGGACACGCCGATCAACGCGCTTGGTTTCAGGGTGTCGATGGCTTCTAACAGGGTCTTTGGAGCCGTTTCCCCGACGTCGTGCGCGAAGGGAACCTTGTGCGTTTGCTTTGTGAAGTCTCCCTTTTCTAATCGAGCGCGAGTGACCAACCCTTTTGAATCCATGAAATAGCACCTTTTCATGGCCTCTTCATGCGTCAAGCCGAACTTCTTCTCAAGGCACATCGCGACTAATTCGCCAATCCCAACCCCGGCCTCGCCCGCGCCTAGAAACAAAAACGTCTGGTCGCCCAGGGGCTTGACGTCGGGCATTCGAGTCGCTGACAACAACCCGGCCAGCGCGACGCACGCCGTGCCTTGAATATCGTCGTTGAAGCAGGGTTGAATCTCTCGGTACTTCTCCAACACCCGGAACGCGTTCGTGTTCCCGAAATCCTCGAATTGGATTAAGCATCGGGGTTGCCACGAACGCATTTCAGCCATGAACTCGTCGACTAGAGTGTCGTACGCGTCACCTCGTAGCCGAGGCCGTCGCAACCCTTTGTAGTTCGGGTCGTGTAGCAGCTTTTCGTTGTCAGTGCCGACATCTAAACAAACAGGTAAACAGTCATTAGGGTGGACTCCAGCGCACACCGTGTATAGCAAGATCTTGCCCTCCGCGATGGCCATGCCCCCTGCTCCTAAATCGCCCAATCCTAGGATTCGCTCGCCGTCGGTGACCACCGCGACTTTCAAGCCGGATTGGGATGGATTGCATTTCGAATGATGAGACGAAGATGACGACGACGCGCCGCCTGTGTTCAAATCCCTGCCGACCCTACTCCTCAGAGCGGACCCAACCGCGCCCGCATCGTCCGCAGTAATATAAACCCCTCTCGTTTCTATGGGCAATTGGTGGTACGTTTCACACGCTTCACCGACGGTGGGCGTATACACAAAGGGCATGATCTCCATGGCGTTGTTCATCAACAACCGGTAGAAGGAATTCGCGTCCGTGGTCTGGAGCTGCCGAAGAAACACGTACTTGTCGATTGGTGCTGGGGCGGCTCGGAATGCGCGGAGCGCAGCTGTGATGGGTAAAGCAAGAACAGAAGGTCAGCACAGGACACTTAATGTGGATTGAGGTGCATCCCTCGGTGCATCCAACCAACCATCACAAAATCTGCCTCCACGTCGGCGGTCGGCACGCGTGGGCATCATCTGTGGAAACACGAAGGGATCGGTATATGGACACGCACCCATGGCGGCGGACATCGTGGAGGACGAACGACTCGACAGTAGTTGTGTGTCACGCCTGAACACTCTCACGTTGGAGTCACCAGGCGTGCCGTCCCCGCGTGCGACGTTCAGTACGTTGCCCAACGAGGTCATCTTGTTTTGGCAAACGTGAAACGAAACAGCAAGAGCGCAAGCCTTCCCGAACTCGAGTGCTGATCTCGAGCGGGGGAGGCAATGATCCCGGCTGTGACACACTCGTGTTTGCGAGCCGATGTGACATTATTTGTGACTGATCTGCATATGGCATCCAAAAAACCAAAACCAAAAACCAAAACCAAAAAGATTTGCCATCCCCAACTCGGGGATGAGGAAATCAAGGAGAGGCGATGCGAGGCCACTTGTCGATGAGTTGCGCTTGAGATGAGTGAGTTTCTTCCGCTTCGACTTAGAACCCCGCGTGATACCACCGTCATACTCGCACGCACCCCGCGTCCACCAAGTCTCTCGACTTCGCAATGGCTGCCGTTACCATGTCCATGGCTGCTGTCAAACCCGCCCTTCTGAGCGGCAACAAGTCCGCGTTCAAGGGCACCCGCGTCGTCGCGGTCGCGCCCAAGAAGGTGGCCGCCGGACGCGCCACCCTCCAGGTACGAAGAGTTACTTACATCCAACTAGCCCAATCAATCGCCCGCGGCGGAACGAACGAACTCGACCTGTGCGATCGACAAAACGTTGCGGGTGTGTATCGTGGGTGTATAGCGGCCGTAGGGGTGCTCAAATCGTGGGTAACCCTTGGTCGCATCGCGTCTCACGGAAACACGCCGGAACCGGATCGACTGGAAACAACGCGAACGCACCGATCCAGGGTCCAGGCGTGACAAAAGTCACGAAATGGATAGGCGTCCGGATCGGGGGTGGGGTGGTGGATTCGAGCTGGATTTCGCGTGTGCGAGACACGCACGTGCGTGTCGCGTGTGTTATACAACCAGCACACGCATCCCGGGGCTATATCAGTCTCGTCGTGACCGTTGGCACGCCCAACCACCGACCGGTCCTCATTCCGATTTCACCTTTATCCACTCCTACCGTTTGGAGCGCTTGGATCGAGAAATTAAACCACGACTTAACGAGTCACGAGTCGGGTCAAGGAGATTTTCCAAAAAACGTTTCGATGGTTTTTGAGATGATTTTTTGATTGGCATCCGTGTACTGAAGCTAACCTCTCCCCCCCACCTATCACTAATAGGTCCAAAACGCTTCCCAGAAGGAGATGCGCGACCGCATCGCTTCTGTGAACTCCACGAAGAAGATCACCTCTGCGATGAAGCTCGTGGCGGCGGCGAAGGTGCGCCGCGCGCAGGATGCCGTCATCAACGCGCGCCCTTTCTCCGAGTCGCTCGTCAAGGTTCTGTTCGCCATCAACACCCGTTTGGCGGGCGAGGATGTCGACGTGCCTCTGTGCGCGGTGCGGCCTGTGAAGACCGTGCTTCTGCTCCTGTGCACCGGCGACCGCGGTTTGTGCGGCGGCTTCAACAACTTCATCATCAAGAAGGCTGAGAAGCGCGTCGCGGAGCTGGAAGCGATGGGCGTCAAAGCGAAGCTCGTCACGATTGGCAAGAAGGGCACCACGTACTTCAAAAGACGCCCCCAGTACGACCTCGTCAAGAGCTTCAATATGGGTCAGGCCCCCAAAACGGAAGAGGCGCAGGCCATCGCGGATGAAGTGTACGCCGAGTTCGTAGGCGAGGAGGTCGACAAGGTCGAAATGGTGTACTCGCGTTTCGTCTCGCTCATTCTCGCCGAGCCCTCCATCCAAACCATCCTCCCCCTGTCAAAGGAGGGCGAGATCTGCGACGTGAACGGCACGTGCGTGGACGCGCAGCAGGATGTTGTGTTCACCCTGACTTCAGAGGATGGCCAGTTTGCGGTGAAGAGCGAAACCGTCGAGACCGACGTCGCGGGTTTCGAAGGCGTCATGCAGTTCGAACAAGACCCCAACCAAATCCTGGACGCGCTTCTTCCCCTGTACATGAACTCGCAAATCTTGAGAGCTCTCCAGGAGTCCCTCGCCTCCGAGCTCGCCGCGCGCATGAACGCCATGTCCAACGCCACGGACAACGCCAAGGACCTCTCCAAGAGGCTGACTGGCGAGTACAACCGCAAGCGCCAGGCGAAGATCACCTCGGAAATCATCGAGCTCGTCGCCGGTGCGTCCGCCGCGTAAGCGATGCGTTTTCAAAGAGAAAATATATTTTTTTGAAATGGTTAGAGGGTGTGTAGGCACAGCAGCGGTGTGTCCCCTGCTGTGAATGGCGAGATGAAAAATTGAGAAGGAGAGAAGGGATCCTTTGATTTCTTTGGACGGGTGAGATGCGAACAAGCGCCGCGCGGCGTTTATGTAGGTGTTCCACTTTTAATAAGAAGTGCGCGAATACATTTGATTTATGACGGGGTATTTACCTTGTTTTACTACCTTGCTTTACTACAGTGCTATCCTACTACCTCGCTACCCGCCAGTCCTGACCAAATACTCATACCAGTCCTCTCGTCGCCATGTAACTCCCATAGCGCGCATATTCTTCTCCACCATTGTGGCCGGCACGACGCACAGCAAAAGCGCGGTGGCTGTTCCCACTGGCCACACGCTGGTGTCTACACTGGTACCTTCCAGCACCACCGCCACCGCCACCGCCACCAAAACGTTCCGTAACTCCCGTCCTGGCTTGAGAAAGTTCAGGTTGAGCGAAACTATTGACGCCAGGAAATGCACTTCTCGCAACACGAAGAAAACAGCCATGCTCGAAGTAGCCATCAGAAAAACATTCATCCCCAGCATCGTGTTCTGTTTCAACATTTTTTTCTTGACCAGCGTCTGCATGAAGAACTCCATCACGAATGCAGAGTTCATTGTGAGCCAGTATAGCCTGAATGCATTGGAGTCAACTAGTAGCGCAGGCGCGTTTGCTATTTTCGAATCTGTATCAAGTCTCTGAACGCTTGTCATCGCCACACCTACGTTAAGCCCGTGCTGAAGAAAGTGTTTCAGAAACACGTACTGGTACTTTTTCAGCCGGTACATGAACGAAGTGGACGAGGTAAAGTCTCGGCTGGGTGCTCTTGTAGTTCCGTTCCTGTCCGAGGTACTCGCCAATACCTTCTGCACATAGTTATCAGAGAACCTATTCGTTGGAAAAAACGAACGCAATAGCCATACAGACGTCGTCATCGTTAACGCGGCGATGACGCCTTGTGTGCCATACAGTTCACCGACCCAACACACGTACCGCAAATAAAACACCTGTATCAAGTTGAATAATTGGTAAAACGCGTGTTCTGTGATTTCCTCGCGGGTCACGGTTTGATTCGCGTCAAGGGCACCGCTTGCAGCATTGCGCAATCTATATTTTGGGATGCCGAAATCAACAGCCGCGGTGTATGTCAGTACACACCCGGAAACCCCTAGCACGAGGTCGTACAACCCTCGGCCGTTTGCAATGGTGTCCAGTAGAGGCGCTGTCGTGCGTTTCGGGAACACAGACGGTATTACTCGCACGGCTAGGTCGGTGACGCCTATGAGCAACACCAGTAGATGAATGAGACCTGCGACTCTATGACCTCTCCCAAATCTGTGAGTGAACAGTCGTGTAAAGTTCGGCACCATCACGGCCAGGACCGTGGTGAAGTAAGCCCCGGCGCACAAAACGCACGTCTCGATGAGTCCAGACATGTCGCGGAAACGCCGCGCGCGCGACGCACGCACGCGGCGCGCCACTGTGATGAGAAGAGGGAAGAGTGATGCTGGGTGAGCGAAATATAAAAATACAAAGAGCTCTGAGTGAGACAACTGGCGCGATCGTTGCATTCCTATCCCCAGTTTCAAAAGCGCGCGCCGTCGTCTGGCACGCGCGTCTTTCTTTCTTTTCGAGTCATTCGATCGACGTCAATCGATCGACCCTTGACGCGATGGCCAAAACCCCGGTCCCCCCGCCCTCCGCGTTGGCCGCGTTGCTTCCCGCGCTTCCTCCCCAGCTGTTGGCGATCGTGGAGAAATTGATCAAACACGGCGAACAGTGTATCGCCTGGGTGCTGGAGCAGGAATTCAAGACGATGTGTGTATATGCCGTATTGCTAGTGATCACGTACACGCTCGTCGATTTCCTCCTCAGCCCAAGTGTCCCCACGATCGACGTCAAGTTAACGGACCAGGAACGCACCGGCATCCCGGGTAAGAAGTGGAAAGTCGGGACGAAATTTCCGGCTGACAAGATTCCCTGCTACGACCCCGGGACGCTTGAAATGCTAGGCCCCGATATGAAGGCTATGGATGCTGATGAAGTGAAGACAATGATCAAGAAGGCCAAGGTTGCGCAACAGCAGTGGAAAATAAGCTCATGGAAGCAACGCAGACTGTTACTAAAAGTAATAGCGAGATTCATTTTAGACAACCAGGACGACATCTGCAAAGTGAGCGCTCGCGACAGCGGCAAGCCGCTAGTCGACGCCGCGTTCGGAGAAATTCTAGTCACACTAGAAAAAATCAAGTGGCTGTTGCGGGACGGCGAGAAGTGGCTCAGTCCTGAACAAAGATCCCCAGGCTTGATGATGTTTTATAAAAAGGCCACGGTGGAGTACCACCCCGTGGGGGTGATGGGCGCGATCGTTCCGGTACGTTTTGGTTTTTTTTTACCTGTTCCACGACTATTTGTGCATACAAGGAGGTGTACACTCATAAGTCGCCATACCCTCACCTCGAACCTGCGACGTGTCCTTTCAACACGCGTAGTATAGCTCTTAACCACCTCACCAATCCTTCCTGACTAACCCTCCATACGTTTTTGAAAATCTTCCAGTGGAACTACCCGTTTCACAACGTGTTCAATCCGCTCCTCGCTAATTTATTTGCCGGGAATGCCTTAGTCGTCAAGGTATCTGAATACGCCTCTTGGTCTTCCCTATACTATGGACGTGCCATTAAAGCGTGTCTTGAAGCCGTGGGCGCCCCCACTGACTTGGTGCAGATTGTGCACGGGTACGCTGAAGCGGGCAACGCGGTCGTGACGGGCGGGAGCGACAAGGTTGTTTTCGTCGGGAGCACGGGGGTCGGCCGGGCGGTGATGCGAGCCGCGGCCGACACGCTCACCCCGGTTGTCCTCGAACTAGGTGGCAAAGACCCGTTCATCGTGTTGAACTCCGCGAATCTAAGCCAATGCGTACCCATGGCGCTGCGAGGCGCGTTCCAGAGCTGCGGGCAGAACTGCGCTGGGGCGGAGCGGTTTTACGTGCAAAGCGGAATCCACGACGCGTTCGTCGAGAAGGTTATGTTGGCTGCTAATCAATTGAGGCAAGGCTGGGCGTTGTCTCCTGGGGTGGACTGCGGCGCGATGTGCATGCCCAACCAGGCGGCGTACGTGCATGGATTGGTTGAGGATGCGGTGGCCAAGGGTGCTAAAGTATTAACAGGAGGCCAACTGCCCAACGCGAGCGAAATGTCGGGCCAGTTCTACCCCCCCACCGTTCTGGTAAATGTGACGCACGGAATGAGGATCATGAGCGAAGAAGTGTTCGGCCCCGTGCTTGCGATCGTCAAGTTCGAAACAGAAGAAGAAGCCGTTCAATTAGCCAATGACTGCGAGTTCGGGCTAGGGAGTAACGTGTTCGGTACGAGAAAAAAAGCGCTGAAAATTGGCAAACGACTAAACGCGGGTATGACCACTATAAACGATTTTTGTGCAACCTACATGGCACAGTCGTTGCCGTTCGGAGGCGTGAAAGAATCGGGCTTCGACCGGTTCGCCGGCATCGAGGGCTTGCGCGGGTGCTGCCACGTAAAATCCGTAGTGGTGGACAACGTACCGTTTATAAAAACGGACATTCCGCCGCCGCTGCAGTACCCGGTCAAGTCAAACGCGTTTGCGTTTTGTAAGTCGCTTTGTCACATGTTTTTCGGCCTGGGGGTTTTTGAGAAAATTTCAGGGCTGGGGATGCTGGTCAAGGCGCTTGTGGTGCCGGTTGGAGGGGGGAAGGAGGGGAAGAGAGACTGAGCATAAGGGAGCGAACCATTGAAATGTCACTGAAAATTATTTTATTTCTTATTCTTTCCATCGATGCACATCATCATCATCTCTGAATGCCTACCCTGACATAGCCTCGCGCGCGGTCGGCGATGGCGCCTCTCAGCGGCGCCCGGCAGAGGCGCAGGCGACTGGCGGCGTGCACGCTGTGCGGCATAATGGGTCTGCTGGGTTATGGTAAGAACGACATCTCTAAACGATGCGTCCCGCGGCCCGCCATCTGATGAGCGGCAATCTACAATACAATCTGTCTCGCCCATCCACCCACCTGACCCCCTCCCTTTCTCTTCCCAAAGCGATCGTGCACGCGCTTCACGGCGGCGAAACGCGGGACGGTTTGTTCGGTGGGCGAACGCATGGGGCGTTCCTGACACGAGACACGCACTTCAATGGAAGGGACGGGTCCGGGGGAGAGGATTTGCGAATAGGTGTTGATGGTAACGACGAAGCGATGCGCCGAGCAGATGTTCTTAACGACGCGTTGATACTCGGCGTGGAGGAACGCGCAGACGAACGAATCCAAAGCAGCCAGGGTATGGAACGCGACCATTCACGGCAGCGTACCGGGGACGCGTATAATAGGCTAGATACAGGATTACGGGACGACGGCACTGGCGACGCGGCGGGCGCACGTCTAGATTCTAAAATACCCTTTTCTGACTTCGGCGAGCCCCCTGTTGACGACTGCCACGCCGTGGAAAACGCGGACGTGTGGGCGGATTTGGTTCCAGGAATACCAAACGGCGCGCAGAACTCGAAACAAAGCGCCAAAGAGTGTTGCCGATTGTGTAAGGACCTGGGATCGACGAAGTGTAACTTGTGGACGTGGAGCCCTGATACCAAGGCGTGCTTTCTTAAAAAGGGGCTGACGGCGTACCAGCCGTTGGACCGACGACCGGGTGTTAGGCTGACTGCAGGCGCGTTGTGGCCGGAGATGCCGAGGTACTTAGACGCTATAGGGGTTGCTGGAAGTACGCGTACAGAGGGGAATAGTATTGGGGCAGGTGGTGTAAGGGGCGATAGAGGGAGTGCTGTAGGGGCAAGCAGTCGTGACCCCGAACCCTGTTTGCACACGATGATCACGTCAAACGGCCAGCCGTACATGAACTGGCAGACGCGCGTGTTTTTTCAGACGTGGTTGAGTGCTAGTAATCAGAAAGGAAGCCCTTTGAAGCACTTCACCCGGGTATTACACCGAACCAAGGATGACGAGTTAATCAACGAGGTACCGACGGTTCGTATCCACCCCACGCACGTGGAGTGCGACGGCGGGTGCGACTACGCGGTGAAGGACCGGGCGAGGGCAATCGCGGAATGGAGTACGATGGATGATTCGAGAAGATGCTCTCATGTGTTGATGGCCGAGGCTGACTATTTGCTCGTACGGAGTCCCCCCCCGTCTGTTTTGCTTGAGAAAGGACACAGCTATGGATTTCTGTTTGGTTACATTATTCCGTGGCATAAGGATGCAATGCCTGCGAGTAAAAAAATGGCGCAATTTATTTTTGGAACCGATGAGAGTAAATGGCCGAATCTAGAATCTGTTCCTCAGAGTGGAAACGCCCCTCAAGTGCTTCACAGGGACGACTTGGAGGTGGTCGCCCCTGTGTGGGCGAACTTGGTGGAGTTCGGGGAAACCGATCAAACGATTAAAAACGTGTTTGGCTGGGTCAGGGACATGTATGCATTCGATTTCGCCGCGGCCAAGGTTGGTTTAGCCGTGCACTACCCGCCCGTCCCATTGAATAAGCTGATGGTACAGCCGCCAGCTGACGTGAGCTTGGGTGATGGGTGTCTGATGCACTACACGTGGAGCCCCATTTTGAGTGATACAAACGGGAAAGAGCTTTGGAAGTTCGACAAACGGAGCTTTCGGGGCGGGGAAGGGAGTACTAACTTTTTTACCGTTCTTCAGGAACAGCCGTTGCCGCCGGCGTGGGACCCAAACGCCGGGTATAAACTGCAAGCTGGGGAGGTCGTCACGGAGGAAGGGTTGCAGTTGATGCGGCTGATGGCGGAGACGTTTAATGCTGGGGTTCGGAAGTTAATGAAGTTTCCAAAAGGGACGGGAGATGCGGAGGATGTGCGGAAGGTTAGGGGAGGGTGATGCAGCTATTTCATTCATTTTTGCCATCAAATTCTGCGCCTTCGAAATTAACAGGTTTAGGTCTGTCGCGATGAATCGCGTAAATGCCGCAACTAACTCGCGTCGATCGACGCCGTCTACCGGCACACCGCGTTGCGCATTCCGCTCGCGTTTCACCCCGTGCTACGCACAGCCCTGCACGCCAGTTGATGTCACGGAAAATGGCCGCCTTTACGATCACCAACGCTCGCGCCCTTCTTAACGCCCCCATCGCTGCGTCGGTTGGCGGCCGCGCCGCGAAGGCGGCGGTGTCGACTCGCGCGCTGCCGGCTTTCGGTCGCGTCACCGTTAACGCGACCCGTTTCCACGGCCTCGCCGCATCCGGTGTGTCCCAGCAAACCTCCAGAGCCACCGCGGTGCGCGCGTTCCACTTCACCGCGTTCGCGGAGGGCGAGGAAGGCGACGCCGCACCCGCGGCGGGCCCGGTGAAACTCTACGTGGGTAACCTTTCCTGGGGCGTCGACGATGCGTCTCTCGGCGACATGTTCGCGGAGTACGACGCGTCTGAGATGACCGTGGTCAAGGACAACGAATCCGGCCGCAGCAGGGGATTCGGGTTCGTTACCCTCGCCAACCAAGCCGAGGCGGACAAGGCCATCGCGAGCCTCGACGGCGTGGTACGTAGGACACCCCACATCCCAATTCACTCTCCGATCCGCCCCTTAACAATATCGACGTGGGCGCTGGTGAAGTCGATATTTTGACGAGTTAACGACTAGTCAAATCGAGCAAATTGCAGATTCATTCGCTCTGATGCAACGCTCCGTGTGCCATGCTCCATACAACGCTCCATGCAATGCTCCGTGCAATGCTCCATGCATCACTCCAATGCGATGATCCATGCCATGCTGCAACGCAACCCGCTAACCTCCCCCTCACCCCCTAATACCCCTACAGGAAGTCGACGGGCGCCCTCTCCGCGTGAACATCTCCGTCGCCCGCGGCGACCGCCCCGAGCGCCCGCAGCGCGACCGCAACGCGTTTTACGAGTTCGACGCGCGTAAAATCTACTTCGGCAACTTGAGCTGGGGCATGGACCACCTGGATCTGCAGGACCTGTGCGGCGAGTTCGGGAGCGTTGAGGATTCGCGTTTGATCACGGACAGGGAAACCGGCCGCTCTAGGGGGTTCGGCTTCGTCACCATGTCCACCACCGAAGAAGCGGAAGAGGTCGTCAGGCAGCTCAACGGACAAGACGTGGACGGCAGGGTGCTGCGCGTGAACATTGCCAACGTGGTGCGTAATTGATATGTAGTGCGTTGCACAGGACCCCCGCGTCCGTAACCCAACCGCGTAAATTCTAACCTTTCTCTTCCCATCTGCCAGGACTAACAGGACAAGTAATTCGGTCGCGGCGATGATGAATAACTAATGAGGAGGAGCGATAATTTGAGTGATATCCTGGTGGTGATATCGATAATACTGTATTGAGGCGCGTCCGCGATAAAATTAGGTGGTAGATAGTGGTGAGACACGGTGATGTTGTAACAAACTTTTCTTCAACAATGAAAGGTTCGATTTATTTGCTTGACTTCCAAATCTTCACATCCCTATGCGCGATGGAGGGTTTCGTGCAGGGTGATGTTCTACCTGAGGTTTTCAGACAGCACGTGTTGGCTACGCTGGACTCGCATGCATGCGCGATGTTGTCTCGGGTCTCGCGTGGGGCGAGGCACGCAGTGGTGGGCAGTGAAGCCACGATCCAGTTGTTAGTCACCGAGTGCGTGAAATCCTTGGAGCTCGTAAGCTGGGGCAGATCGAATGGAATGTCCATGGACTGGCGCGTCTGCGCCGCTGCGGCGCAGGCGGGGCGAGTGGACGTCTTAGAGTGGGCCCGGAACGACGCGGGGTGCGGGTTACCGTGGGACGTGCTCTGCGCGTTCGCCGCGGGCGGGGGTCATCTAGAGACACTTCGATGGTGTCGTTTCGAATGTGAACCGCGATGCCCGTGGGACCAGGAGACAACCGCCGCGGCAGCGGAGAAGGGACACTTAAAGGTAATACAGTGGGCGGTACAGCACGGGTGTCCGTTGGATGACATGACGATAGAAATGGCGAAACGAAACGGACACAATCACGTCGTGCAGTGGGCGGAGCGGATGATTGATTGGTATTGAATGTTTGTAAATGTATGTTGTATCAAAAAAGTGATGGGCTCGTTCGTCTTCCTCTACATCCCACTTTCGAAATGTAAATCGTTCGTTTTATTTTCGTGTCAGTATCTACCCATTATAGCCGCCGGGTACTCTCCGCCATCCCGTTCAGCTGCAGCGCCCGTTCCTGCGCTTTCGAAAACACTGCCAGGTCGATGGGCATCGCATTCCCCGCCGTGACACCCCCCATCGCCGCGTGCACCGCCGCCGCCGCTGCCGCGTGCATGGTCTCTCTGTGCATAGCCGCTTCAACTTCCGCGGGGGATGAGCCGTCGAACAGGGAGGAGAGGCCTGATAATCCAGACACAGCCGCTCCACCACTGGTGTGGACGTTTTGAAGTTCCGAGTCAGTCCTGTTGGCGTACCCCTGGCCGTTTGTTTTGCCAACCGCCCCGGCGTTGCCGCTGTACCAAGCGTATAAAGCTTGCAAAGGAGCCACCGTCGCAGGCGATGCCCAGGTCTGTACACCTACACCAGACGGACTCGGGGCGTGCATGATGGGCGCGCCCATCGTGGCCATCGAGAGCTGCGCGATCCACTCCGGTGACCTCAACAACGCAGCCGCCGCCGCCGCGGTGTCGTTGTTCAAGCCGTCACCGCCTCTTTTGTTCGCCCCTGGCGGCGGCGAGAACAGCGAGCTTCGTCCCTCAACACCCACGTCGAAGGAAACGGACGGGCGTCGGTTGTTTTTACCGCTGTTCGTGTTCATCAACGGAAGTCCATTACCTCCAACCACAGGCGCCCTTGTGAAAAAGCTGGAGAGCCGGCTGGCTTGCTTCGCCGCCGCGCTCGGGTCGGGCGCGAGTTGCGTTTTGCCGTCGACGGCGTACATGCCGGGGTACGCCTGGTACTGCTGCTGCCCGTAGTACTGGTTGTTCGCGGGGGCGCTTTGCCGTGTGCCGTTGACAAATCCGACGTCCCTCGCCGCCGCCGCGGCTCCAGCGCCGTATCCCTTCTCCACCACTGCGCCGTCCGCGCCCTCCGCCAACCGCTGCTGCACGGCTTCAACCCCGAGCCACTTCAAATCACCGCGGCCTTTTTGCTTCCCTTCGTGCTCCACGAACGCCAGGACACCGATTCTTATTAAAATCGATGCCACGTCGTGCAGCCTTCGCGCGGCGCCGGCTAACGCGCCGGTGCCGTTCGCCCCAGGCGCGTCAGGCGCGGGGACGCCTCCGAGCTTCATCGCGCTGGCGCACGCGTCAAACGCGATTGGCGAGCCGTTTGAGGACCCGACGTGCTGCATCAACCGGGACGCGAGGCTCTTCAACGATGATGCATCTCCAGTCCCCCCGGGTGACCCAGTTTCAGGGCTCGCGCTTTCCAGAAGCTTCTTCAATGACCCCTGCACTCTGCTCGCGCCGTGCCACTTGCACGCGCCTTTCGAGATGCGTTCTGTAACCCCCACGGCTTCCAGCACGTTCATCACGTCGTACAGGCGTCTCCTCTTTACACCCAAGCGCTCCGCGAGCGCGTCAACCGGGACGTTGCCGTGCCACGGCGCGGTACTTCCTGTGACTTGTAACCCATCCTTGCCCTTCGTGAACACCGCGTTGCCTCCGCCAACCGCATCCGTGTTTAGAACGTCAAACTCACCCACGATGCGGTCGGTGATTGACGCGAGGCTGTGGTCCTTGCGCGCGTACGTAGGGCCGTCTTTGGAGTTTGCGTTTGCGTTTACTTGTCCGACTTGTCCGACCATTTGCATTTGGTTCGTCTGCGCGCTCGCTCTTCGCTCGGCTTCGCCTGGGGACATCCAGGGTATGTCGCCTGATGACAGCTTCCGGGCGGCACCCCTCAGCTCGTCATCCGTCTCATCCATGAACCGCGAGGTGTGCTTCACCCCGGTTAAGGGCGAAAACAAAAGGCGCGTAGGAGCGAGCCCGTCGGGCGAGCGGTCGCCTTGGTTGATCAAAGCACCTCTGGATAAACCGTCCGCAGCACCGGGGTTACCGCCAAACACAAAGGCGGTGTCCATGGGAACCCGGCGGTTGCCCATCGCCACACCCGCCAGCGCGGTGTCCTCCACCCTAGGTCCGCCCACCACGCCGCCGCCCACGGTGTGCGCCAGGGCGGGGAGCGCGGCGGGGGGGGGCATCGCCGCCGCGTCGGCGTGCGTCTTCTCTGTGGCGGGCGCGACCGATCCCATCACGGAGTTGTTCGCCATAACCGTCGCTGGTGAGTTGGATTTACCCGCGGTGGACGGCTCTTGGAACAACGCGTTGTCCTCAGCGCGCATCGCAGCCGCGGCTTGTTGCGCCGCGGCTCGGGCCGACGCGCCGTCGCGAGCCCCAGACCCGAGCACGGAGAGCAACCAGCTGTGCGGCGATAGGACGGCTTTTTTTTTGCCCCTGGAGGAACCAGGGGCGGCGGTGGCGGGTACATCGATGTTCTCTTTCGTTTCGCAGGTGTCCATGGGCTGAGTCACGGGCGAAGACGCGTCCGCGACAGCGGAAACTGGGGCGAGGGTGCTCGTCGCGGCGGCCCTCGCTTCGACGAGCGCGTCGGATTTCTCAGCCGCGTTGCTTCGCTGTTTTTGTTTCGCCGCAGCACCGCCAGTCTTTGACTTGGTTTTTCCGTTCGCCACGCTTTTCGGTGACTGCTTGAACGCCGAGCCTAGGGACCCCAACGACCCCAACGAACCAAGACTCGCTCCCGCGGAGTTGAGGTGCGCACCGTTCGCGACGCCGGCGTTGCGCATGGGCGAGAAGCGCTCCTTCGCCGCCGCCATGGTCGCGTCGGCGGGCATGCCCTTCTTCCCCGACCCGCCCGGGGTGTACACGGGAGGCAGGTTGAGCTCCGCGCCTTGAGTACCACCTCTTTGGATGGGTTCCATCAGGGGTAAGCCGAAGCCTCCCAGGCTGCCCGCCACTCCGAGGCCCAACCCGACTGCGCCCACCGCGAAGTCGCCGGGAGTGGTGAACACGTCGGCGAAACTCTTTTGCTGGCCGGTAGGTGTTCCCTCACCAGTTAACACAACCGCTCCAGGGGCCATATCTTTGAACCCGCCAAAGGACTCATAGTTCATCGTGTTTTGTGCCATCGGGCCGACATCGAAGCCGCCGAACAACTCGTTAGAAGGCTTGGGGAACGCGGAGGCGTCGGGAACCAGGCGAGCGCGCTTGGGCGACTGTGCACGTTGGCTTTGCGACGCGCGCTTGCCGCTCGGTTGGCCAAACGACTGACGCTTCATGCCTTGTCCTCCCATCGGTCGTTGGTTCGCGACGTGCGTGTCGTGCGTAGGGACACGAGGGCCGCCCATCGCAACTGGGGACTTCCAGCCCTTCCAGTCGGCTGTTGGAATGGGGTACGAAGAGAGGAGGACGCGGGGCGTGAGAATGGAACATCTTCGCGACGGGACGAGGGATGCGCAAACGGTGGGGGCGGGTCCGGGGGCGCCCGGGGGCGGTCGGGGACGGTACTGTACATCGATTCAAATCGATCCAGAGGTGTTTCCGCGTCCAGAGAAGCCTTAGGTACTGGGTCGGGTCCCGACGGGATGGTGTCGAGCCGCGAAAAACACAAAATAACGCACCTCCGAGCGAGCATCGGATTCGCAGACACGCTGCACCCTTGGGCACGTCGTTGTTGGCGAGGACGCGGATGGGCCCCGAGACACCGCTGCCGAGGAACGCATCGCCATCCTCGGAGAAGATGCCGAACAGAAGCCTGAGAGGGGAGGTGGGGAGGAAGTGGAAGGAAGGTCAGTGACGTCGATGGAATGAGAAATCAAAGAAAAATCCCAATTAACAAACAACCCAGACTGTTTACTCGTGACGGACTTGAAAAAATCGAGACGAAACGTCTTTTCGACCGTTGTTTGAGATTTTGAGAGTGACAGAATCAGAATCGTACCTGAACACCTTGCACTTGTTCGGCCCCACCGCGTTGACGTGGTTGCTGGCTTCGTCGATTGAGATGAACAGGTTCCTGGCGTCTTTCCACTTGTCGCCGCCCTCCACCGGCTTGGCGGGTTCCTTCCCCGCGCCCCCCTTCTGCGTGCGGCCTTGCTTG
>MDSY01098556.1_pt1 | contig 33460 bp, 34 predicted proteins | sample 811131 | NCBI WGS metagenome assembly MDSY01 (sample SAMN05326643, study PRJNA326480) | marine metagenome | isolation source: seawater | place: Atlantic Ocean: South West | collected 2010 | reverse complement strand
TGGATTAATTTAGGTAAAGCTGTTGGTCTAACAAGAGAAGATGTTACCTCTCTTGAGCATGTCAGTCCCGGAGTTAAATTTGCAGTTGATGCTTACATAAACTTTGCTAAACAACGTTCATGGCAGGAATCCGTATGCTCATCTTTGACAGAGTTATTTGCTCCACATATTCACCAACAAAGAATTAGCTCTTGGCCTGAGATGTATCCTTGGATAGACGAGTCAGGACTTACATACTTTAAAAAGCGCTTAACTGAAGCAAGAAGAGACGTTGCACATGGACTTGGCGTAACGTTAGATTATTTTAGTCAGACAAGAGAAAATCAAGAACAAGCTTTAGAAATTTTACAATTCAAATTGAATGTTTTATGGGTTATTGCAGACTCAATTATGCTTGCATCATCAAATATAAAAGTAGAAGATAGAGATTATTTAAGACAACCAATAATTAATTATGACCATTGAGGCTAAAGATATATATAAAATCGCGGCACACCATAGATTTCAATGGGAGAAGGCACAGGATTGCTATGTCATATTATTCCCAGAGGGAATGGTTAAATTAAATGGAAGCGCTGGAGAAGTTCTAAATTTAGTCAATGGTGAGACAACTGTTGAATCAATAACAGAGGTATTAAGTAAAAAATTCACAGATGCCCCAAATATTGCTAAAGATATTGAAGGAATGATAGAGTTAGCTTTAGACAAAGCTTGGATTGAAAAAATAAATTAGGCGTATTAAATATGGTAGAAAAAAATAATGGAGTTTCAGCTTCAACAACAGCAACCCAACCATTGTGGTTGCTTGCCGAAATTACTTACCAATGCCCACTGCAATGCGCTTTTTGTTATAACCCAACAGATTTTGATAAACATACTCAAAACGAATTAGACACTGAGTCGTGGATAAAGGTCTTAAGGCAAGCAAGAGAACTAGGAGCCGCTCAGCTTGGAATTTCTGGAGGAGAGCCGTTACTAAGAAAAGATATTGAAGAGATTGTGACTGAAGCCAGTTCGCTAGGATATTACAGTAATTTAATAACATCTGGTGCAGGGATGAATGAGAAAAGAATTGATGCACTGAAAGACGGAGGTCTCGACCATATTCAATTATCAATGCATGATATCACCGAAGAAATAAATAATTTTATTACGAACACTAAAACATTCAAATTAAAACAAAAAGTAGCGGCTATGATCAAGGATAGAGGATATCCTATGGTGCTAAATGTAGTTATGCATCGATACAATATTGATCATATCCAAGAAATTCTTGAAATGGCAGAAGGCTTAGGGGCGGACTACATAGAACTAGCTAATACTCAATATTACGGATGGTCATTAGTGAATAGAGATCAGTTAATGCCAAAAAAAGAACAAGTTGAAAATGCATTAAAAGTAACAAACAAGTTTCGAGAGCGTCCTGGTAACAAGATGAAGATATTTTTTGTAGTGCCTGATTATTTTGATGATAGACCAAAAAAATGTATGAATGGATGGGGCGAAGTATTTATGATAGTTACTGCTAATGGAGACGTTCTTCCATGCCATTCTGCAAGAGTGATTCCTAATTTAGAGTTTCCTAATGTTAATGATTCACCTTTAAAAGGAGCCTGGTACGATTCACCAGCTTTCAATAAATTTCGTGGCGATGATTGGATGCAAGAACCATGCAGAAGTTGTTCAGAAAAAGAAAATGATCTAGGCGGCTGCAGATGCCAAGCACTTTTACTAACTGGAAATGCTGAAGGTGCTGACCCAGTTTGTTCAAAATCTCCAGATAGACACATAATTGATCAAGCAATAAAAGACGCTCAAAATCCTGGTGTTGAGGCTAAACCTATCATATTTAGAACAAATGCAAATTCTAAAAAAATAGACAAGGGTGATGAAAAAGATAGGTTAGCAAAATTTCACGCTATTCCTTAGTTGAAAAAAAGCTAAGGTAATATGAGCCTTTTTCTTAATCCCAGAGTGATTGCGCTAGCCGCTTTAACATCCGTAGCTCCATTTGCTATCGATACATACTTGCCAGCGTTTCATATTCTTTCAGATGATTTATCGGCTTCTCCAGAAGCAATACAACATAGTCTTACTTTTTACCTACTCCCTTATACTATGATGCTTTTATTTCATGGCCCAATTTCAGATGGAATAGGACGAATTAAAGCTATGCAGTGGGGTTTATTATTATTTTTCTTTGCATCTATTGGGTGTGTATTTTCAACAACAATTGAGTCATTATGGTTCTTTAGGGCTTTACAGGGAATTGGAGGTGGTGCTGGAAGTGTGGTTGCAAGAGCTATGGTAAGAGACCTTTATGAAGGTGCAGAAGCGCAAAGGGTTATGGCTACAGTTCAAATTCTATTTGGTATAGCTCCGGCAATTGCTCCTATGATTGGAGGGCTCCTTTTGGGCTTTCATTGGCAAGGTATATTTGTTTTCTTAGCCCTCTATGCTGCAATTGCAATATTTATGGGTTCAAAAATATTACCAGAGACAATGAAAAAAAATATGCTTGTTCCAATTTCATTTAAAAGCATACTTGAAAGATATAAAATGTTATCAAGAAATAAAGAATATATCTTATTGATACTCTCTGTTTCTGCGAATTTTTCAGCGTTCTTTATTTATGTATTAGCAAGCCCTGTTTTTTTAATTGACCATCTAGGATTCACTACTCAGCAGTTTGGTTATTTATTTATACCAACAGTAACTGGAATGTTGATCGGTTCATTTATCGCGAAAAAAACCGCAGGGTTCATAAAACCAACCTTGATCCTTAGATTTGGTTATTATTTTATGTTTTTTATCTCACTGTCTAATTTGTTATTTTGTAGCTTTATACCAAATAATCCTCTTTATAATATTGGTTTTATTGCGCTTTATAATATTGGTATGGCCTCTGTTATGCCTATTATTTCGCTAGCTGGATTAGATTGCTTTCCTAAAATTAGAGGGACTGCAGCCTCAGGACAGGCTTTTACACAAATGCTATTTGCTTCAATTGTTGCTGGATTTATAGTGCCTATTCTTTGGTTCTCAACATTTGGACTATCACTCGGACTGTTCTTATTAATTAGTTTTGGCTCACTTACAATCACCAGAACAAACCTGTGGAAATCATAATAGCCACTTAATTTTAAAATGTATAAATATTTATTCTTCGATTAGCAGTTTGCGCTTATCAGCCGCGCCATTAAATTTATCTGCATCGGGAAGAGGATCTTTTCTTGCAGTTATAACTGGCCATACCTTCGCTAGCTTGGCATTAATTTCTATATATTCATATTGATCTTCTGGCACATCATCTTCAGCAAAAATTGCCTCTGCTGGGCATTCAGCAACACATAAAGTGCAATCAATACATTCTTCAGGATCAATTGCTAGAAAGTTTGGGCCCTCAACAAAGCAGTCAACAGGACAAACATCGACACAATCTGTGTATTTACATTCAACACATCCTTCAGTTACTACATAAGTCATTTTTTCTTTCCCTTAATCTATTTAAATATATTTTATGTTATTTTTTATTCTAATCTAATAGTTGAATCATACCTGCTCCAACTGTGTGGTAAGTGGTTTCGTCTACAATTATAAATGCTCCAGTCCTTCTATTTTCTTTATAGCTATCAGCGATTAGTGGCTGGGCTAATTTAAAAGAAATACTTGCGATATCATTTGTTTTAAGTTCCTTAGCATCTTCCGAATCAAGAGAGTTAATATTTATTTTAAAGTTAATTGCTAAAATTTTAGCTTTAGATGTTTGAGACGCATGCATAAGCAAATAAGTTCTATTGGATGAAAGAGGAGTTTCAGAAAGCCAACAAACCATAGCTGTAAATTCTTTTGTTGCATTAATAGAATCATTACGATGAACTAACATATCTCCTCTCGATATATCAATTTCGTCCGAAAGTGAAACTGTAACTGATTGTTCTGGTATTGCTTCTTCAATTATTTTTTCACCAATTCTAATTTCTTTTATTGATGATTCATACCCAGAAGGTAAAACCTTAATTTTATCATTAACTTTCAAAAAACCAGACTCAACCCGGCCCATAAAGGCTCTAAAATCATGAAGCTCTTCGTCAGCAGATTCCCCAGGTCTGCATACGTATTGGATGGGTAGGCGTAATGACGCTTCTTTAATATCCTCACTAGTATCAAGATTCTCTAGTAAGTGAAGAAGAGTTGAGCCCTTAAACCAATTCATCGAATCACCTCTATCAACAATCATATCACCTGTAAGTGCAGACATAGGTATAAAATCAACATTAACTTTCCCATTTAAAGAAGATATATTTCTCTCAAATTCGCTATAGTTTGTACAAATAGATTTATAGATATTTTCGTCATAATTGATCAAATCCATTTTATTAATAGCAACAATAATATGTTTAATTCCGAGTAATTTTGCCAAATAAGTATGACGTTTGGTTTGAGTTAATATTCCTTTTCTTGCGTCTATTAGAATAATTGCTAATTGCGCAGTAGATGCTGCTGTAACCATGTTTCGTGTGTATTGTTCATGACCAGGAGCATCAGCGATAATGTACTTACGTTTACCAGTACTAAAATATCGATATGCTACATCAATTGTGATTCCTTGCTCTCTTTCCGCCTGAAGTCCATCTGTTATCAATGAAAGATCAATATCTGACATACCTTTTTTCTTTGAAGTTTTTTCAATTTGACTTAATGTATCAGTTAAAATTGTTTTGGTATCAAATAGAAGTCTTCCTATTACCGTACTCTTTCCATCATCAACACTTCCACAAGTCATAAATCTTAGTACAGTATCATCTATAGGTTTTTGCATTTTAAAAGTATCCTTCTTTTTTTCTGAGCTCCATTGATGCTTCAGAAACTTGATCATCAAGACGTGTAGCACCTCTTTCTGAGATTGATGTTGATGCTGTTTCTAATATTATCTTTTTAACTGTATTTGCATCACTTTCTACTGGTGCCGTACATGTTATATCTCCAACAGTTCTAAATCTAACCAAGACACTCTCAATTACTTCATTTTCTTTTACAGGAGTTATTTTAGTAATTGGGATTATAGAGCCAGATCTTCTTACAATTTCTCTTTTATGTGCAAAATAAATATTAGGTAATTCTAATTTTTCTCGATCTATGTATTGCCAGACATCCATTTCTGTCCAATTAGATATTGGAAATGCTCTAATATTTTCCCCGTTATGAGTTTTTGCATTGTATAAGTCCCAAAGTTCAGGCCTTTGATTTTTTGGATCCCATTGCCCAAATTCATCACGAAAGCTCATTATTCTTTCTTTTGCTCTTGCCTTTTCTTCATCTCTTCTAGCCCCTCCAATACAGCAATCAAATGCATGTTCTTCAATAGCTTCCAATAGTGTAATTGATTGATATTTATTTCTGGGCTCATCACTTGATTTCAAAACAATAGTGCCTTTTTTTATAGAGTCTTCAAGCGAAGCTATAATTAATCTCTCACCTAAGTCATGAACTTTCTTATCCCTAAAGTTAATTACTTCAGAATAGTTATGACCAGTATCTATATGCATCAATGGAAAAGGAAATCTTCCAGGCCTAAAAGCTTTTTCTGCAATTCTTAACAGGCATAGGGAGTCTTTTCCTCCCGAGAAAAGCAAAACCGGGTTACTACATTGTCCTGCAACTTCCCGCATAATATGTATTGCTTCCGATTCTAACCAATCGAGATGCGTCAATACTTTTTTCATGACTCACTCCCTTGAATATGAAGACCGCATTCTCTTTTTTCATCTACTTTCGTTGGGTCAAAATAGTCGAATTCATTTTCTAAGTTATGCTCTTGCATATACTTTTCAAGATTTTTGTCAGACCAATAATAGAAAGGGCTAACTTTTAGCAACTCATCATTTGGCTTAGTTAGGATGTCAATATTATTTCTGAACTCAGTCTGACCTTTCCTTAGATTTGTCACCCATAAATCTGGTTTAATTTCCTGCATAGCTCTTCTAAAAGGCTCTAGTTTAACTTGCTCAGTAAATTCCTTGTGTTTCGGATCATCAATATCAGGCACTTTACCCATAAATACATCTCTATGGGCAGAGGTATGTGAGGGAACATATAATTTCAAATTTAAATTTAAAGAAGAAATAATTTTTTCAGCATAAATATAAGTTGCTTTAGTATTGTATCCAGAGTCGCACCATACAATTTTTATATCAGGCATAACCTCCACACATAAGTGAATTATTGCAGCTTCATAAGGTCGAAAGTTTGTAGTCAATATAGGATTCTTACTCCTACCAAAAGCCCATTCCATAATTTTTGACGGTTCTTTCTTTTTTAACTCAATATTAAAATTTGATATCTCTTGATTCATTTTTTACTAGCTTCCCTTTAAATATTATCGTTTATTACGTTTCCACGCTGGCTCTAAAATATCTACTGCTCCTTGGTACGGCTCACTAAAATCATCTAAACCATTAATCGCATCCAATGCATCACGATCTTTTCTTATTAGGTAACTATTAAAACCAGAGCGCTTAAGAAAAAATATTTGATCCCTTAATATATCTCCAATAGCTCTCAGTTCATTTGTAAAATTATATTTATTTCTCAGTTGGTTACCAATAGAAAAAATTCTTCCATCTGCAAATTTTTCGACATGAATAGCTATTAAAGGGAAGTCGTTTAGATCTCCAATTAATTGAATATATTTATCAATCTCTTCGTGTGTTGAGAGCCATATACCAATTTCTTTTTTTGTAATTCTTTTTTTTAGCTTATCTTGGTGGAGAAGAAAAACCTTCAATGGCAGCAAAATTTTACCTGTACCTGAAAAAATTGTTTTACTCACTTGTTCTTCTGTTGGATAGTCTTCCCCTGATAATTTAAAGGCAACTACCTTACCAGCTTGCATTCTAACTACTTCTTCCACTTTAGCTAAATCAACAGTTAACCAATCATTCTCGACTATCTGTTTATTCTTAATTAATTGTGATGTCATTCAATAACCTTTGATTTTTGATAGATATAATTTTTAAATGGGTCAAGACCTATTCGGGATACACAGTCTATAAATATCTCTTCTTCATTTCTATTAGCCAAATAAACTTCAATAATTTTTTTAATAATCAAAGGCATTTCTTCGGCAGTAAAAGAGGGCCCAATAACTTTTCCTATGCTAGCAAAGTTACCCTGATTGCCACCAAGTGTTACTTGATACCACTCACTTCCATCTTTATCAACACCTAAGATACCAATGTGGCCCACATGGTGGTGTCCACAAGCATTCATACAACCGGATATGTTTAGATTTAAATCTCCAATATCATGTAAATAATCCATGTCATCAAAGAGGTCTTGAATAGACTGTGCTATTGGGATACTTTTGGCATTAGCTAATGAGCAAAAGTCACCCCCAGGACAGCATATAATATCTGTTAGAAGACCTATATTTGGAGTCACCAAGTGATGCTCTTTCGCCTTGCTCCACAAATCATGTAATTTGTCTTCCTGAACATCTGCTAAGATTAAATTTTGTTCATGGGAGACTCTAATTTCACCAAAGCTATATTTATTTGATAAGTCTGCAACCGCTCTCATTTGAGATGATGAAGCATCCCCCGGAGCCCTACCTGTTTCTTTTAAAGAAAAAGTAACAGCACGATAACCTTTCTTTTTGTGGATATTTGTACATTTAGATAGCCACTGACCAAAAGCTTTTTCATTTTTGTAGTCACTTAGATTACTTTTTATATCTCTTTTGTAATTTGGTTCGGAAAAAAAATCTCCTATTCGATTGAGCTCTTCAGTATTTATAGTGTTTGGCCCATTTTTTATATATTTCCATTCATTTTCAACTAGTTTTTTAAATGCATCTATTCCAAGAGATTTTACTAATATCTTAATTCTAGCTTTGTACATATTATCTCTTCGTCCATAAAGGTTATAAACACGAAGTATTGCTTCACAATATGTCAAGATATGTTCCCACTCAAGCTCATTCTTTATGATAGAGCCAATAATAGGGGTCCTACCTAATCCACCTCCAACCCAAACTTTTATCGCCATTCTTTTATTTTTATTAATAAAAAACTCAAGACCAATATCATGACATTGTACTAACGCACGATCTTGTTTCGAGCCAGTGATGGCAATTTTAAATTTTCTTGGTAGTAAAGCAAATTCAGGATGAAATGTACTCCATTGACGGATAATTTCTGCTATGTGTCTAGGATCAATAATTTCATCTTTGGTAACCCCAGAAAATTGATCTGTAGTAATGTTTCTAATACAGTTACCTGAAGTTTGGATTGCATGCATTTCTACGTCAGCTAATTCTCTTAATATATTTGGAGTTTCTTCTAATCTCGGCCAATTAAATTGAATATTCTGTCTTGTACTAAAGTGACCATATCCTCGATCATATTTTTCAGAGATATCAGCTAATTTATTTAACTGCTTCGATGACAAAAGACCATAAGGTATAGCAACTCTTAGCATGGGTGCATGTCGCTGAATATAAAGCCCATTTTGAAGCCTAAGTGGCCTGAACTCTTCATCTGATAATTCTTTATTTAAGTAACGATTTAGCTGACCCTGGTACTGGTCTACTCTTTCGTTAACTATTTTCTGATCAATTTGATCGTATTTATACATATATAACCTTTTATTACTTAATTAATTGAATGCCTACAATTAATAAAACAATAGCTAAGATGTAGCGCAACCATTTTTCATCAATTTTTGAACTTAAATTACTTCCTAACCATATCCCTGGTATTGAACCTATTAGTAATGATAGCAATAAGTAAGTGTTAACTGTACCTAAATTCCAATGCCCTAGACCTGCAAAAAGAGTTAATGGAACAGCATGCGCAATATCAGTGCCGACTATCTTCTTTATACTCATTTTCGGATAGAGTAAAAGTAGCGCGGTTACACCCATAGCCCCTGCTCCAACAGAGGTTAAAGTAACTAGTATCCCTAATGATAAACCTAATAGGATTGTCATAATAGGAGTATTTTTTGAATCTCTTACCTTTTGCACAGTTGTTTTTTTAGATATCAGAGGTTGAAATATAACAGCAATGGACGTTAGGATTAGAGCCATACCTAAAGAAAAATTAATAATTTTTACATTTTCATATGCGTATAAATCAATCCCTTTTAAGTAGTAAGTCATTAAGAATGATGCAGGAATACTTCCCAACATTAAATTTCTTACAATCTTCCATTCAATATTTCCCAAACGGGAATGGGAAATAACCCCAGCTGATTTAGTGATTGACGCATATAAAAGGTCTGTACCAATCGCAATAGCAGTTGGAAATTTAAATACTAAAACTAAAAGAGGAGTCATCAATGAGCCTCCACCAACACCAGTTAATCCAACTAAAAGTCCAACAAAAAAACCAGAAACAATATACTCAATACCCATATATATACAATAAATTTTTATTTAATTTGTGTGAAATATATCAGATTTTGATATACTATTTTAATAATAAATAATTCTATCAATATAACTTTTAAATATATGAAATTACAACAATTAAGATGTGTTTACCAAATAGTCCAAAATGATTTTAATATTTCTAAGGCTGCTGAATTTTTGCACACGTCCCAACCTGGAGTTAGCAAACAATTACAACTTCTAGAGGATGAAGTTGGAATAAAGATTTTTCAGAGAAATGGGAAGAGACTTACTGGTCTTAGTGATGCTGGAAGTGCTTTATATAATTCTATTTCAGAAATTATTAGAGAGGTAGCTAATATAAAAAATATTTCTGGCGAATATGAAAAATATAACACTGGAACATTTACAATCGCAACAACCCATACTCAAGCAAGATATAAATTACCAAAAGTAGTTGAGGCTTTTGTGAAAAAATACCCTAAAATTAATTTAAATATTCATCAAGGCGATCCTTCGCAAGTTACTGAGGAGGTCTTAAAGGGGGATGCAGATGTTGGAATAGCTACTGAGTCAATTGGGAATAATGATAATATTATGTGTATACCCTGTTACTCATGGAATCGCGTCTTGGTATTTCCAAAAAATCATTCATTAATAGAGGCTAAAGAGATTACATTGCAAGATATTGCTTCGTATCCACTGATAACTTATGATTATGCATTTACTGGAAGCACAATTGTTTCAGAGGTGTTTAAGGAGGCAAATATCAGTCCTAATATTATGCTTACCGCAATTGATGCCGATGTAATAAAAACTTACGTAGAATTAGATTTGGGTGTTGGATTAATCGCTGAAATGGCATACGATAAAAATAAAGATACTGCATTAGGCAGTAGGGATGTTAGCCACTTATTTCCAACTAGCACTACTTTTATTGGGATTAGAAAAGATACTTTTGTAAGAAGGTTTACTTATGATTTTATAAAAATGTTCACTCCTCATATGAAGGTCGAAGACTTAAGAAATTTTTTAAATAAATAATTCGGAAATGTTAAGTATTTATTATTATAAGTTATTGATTTTAAACAAATAACATACTCTTGTTGAATTCTACTGAATACTATATAATCAGATGAATGATCGTAATCACGGTCAATAAGTAAAAGCAAATCACGACCAAAAGTCTTCCCTTTGTTTAAAATATCATGGTTAATTAAGCAAACATTTAAACAATATAAAAAGGGCAAAAGTATGAAATCAGATTTAGATATTGCAAGAGAAGCAACTTTAATACCTATCAGCGAGATTGCTAAGGACATCGATATTCCACAGGACGCCTTACTTTCATATGGCCCTTATATAGCGAAAATTGATCCTATCAAAATTAAAACCCAAGCCAATAAAAAATCAAAGTTGATTTTAGTTACAGCTATGAGCCCAACACCGGCAGGTGAAGGAAAAACTACTACTACTATTGGTCTGGCAGATGCGTTAACAAAATTAAAAAAGAAGGCTTTAGTTTGCGTACGAGAGCCATCTTTAGGCCCTGTATTTGGCATGAAAGGCGGAGCAACAGGGGGAGGTTATGCCCAAGCAGTTCCGATGGAGAATATAAATCTTCATTTCACAGGGGATCTTCATGCAATAACTTCGGCTAATAATTTGTTGGCAGCCATGATTGATAATCATATTTTTCATGGAAACGAGTTAGGTATTGATAAAACAAGAATATCTTTTAAAAGATGTTTAGATATGAACGATCGCGCATTAAGACATATTGAAATTTCTGGAAATAACCTAGACTATAAAACTGGATTTGACATTACTGTAGCTAGTGAAATTATGGCAATTTTTTGTTTAGCAAATTCAATTGATGATTTAAATAAAAGATTGGGTGAGATTGAAGTTGCAAAAAATATTGACCCTAAAAAAGAGCCAATCCTTGCTAAAGATATCAAAGCTAATGGAGCAATGACAGCTCTCCTTAAGGATGCCTTCATGCCAAATTTAGTGCAAACTCTCAATAAAACACCCACACTTATTCACGGCGGACCATTTGCAAATATTGCGCACGGTTGTAATTCTTTCATTGCAACAAAGATAGGGTTAGATCTTGCTGACTATGTTGTGACTGAAGCTGGGTTTGGTGCAGATTTAGGAGCAGAGAAGTTTATTGACATAAAATGCAGGAAAACGGGGATTTCTCCTGATTTGGTCGTTATCGTGGCAACTATTAGAGCTATAAAATTCCATGGCGGTGTAAAGAAAGAAGATCTTAATCAAGAAAATTCTGAAGCATTAAAGCAAGGGTTTAAAAATCTCGAAAGACATATTACTAATTGTAATAAACACTTTGGGCTAAATGTTTTAGTAGCTATCAATAAATTTAAAAGTGATACTGAGATTGAAATTAAATTTATTCAAGATAAGGTTAAAGATTTAGGTTATGAAGCAATTTTATGTGAGCATTGGGAAAAGGGGGCTGATGGAGCCGAAGCTTTAGCAATGGCGAGTATAGATTTGGTTAACAAACCATCTGAATTTAAGTTTTTATATAAAAATGAACAATCCTTAGCATCTAAGATAGAAACAATAGCTAAAAATATTTATCACGCTGATGAAGTAATATACGAAGATGAGGCCTCCAAACAACTCAAAGAATTGGAGTTAAAATATTCTTCTTTTCCAGTTTGTATTGCTAAAACTCCCTATTCTTTTTCGAGTGATCCTGGGTTAAAGGGTGCTGCAAGTAACCATAAACTAAATATTAGGGAGCTTCGATTAGCTAGGGGAGCAGAATTTATTGTAGCCATATGTGGCTCTCTTATGACTTTACCCGGACTTCCAAAAAAACCAGCAAGTGAGATGATAGGTATAAATGCTGATGGATTAATTGAAGGGCTGAGTTAAATCCAGTTTGTAATTCAAAAATCTGGATTTTCTGAGTTAATTGAAAGTAAATCTAAATTTATTGGTCTCGGATTAATTGGCGAATCGAGAGATGATTTTTTTTTAGAGATAAAAAATATCGCCTCTCAAAATCCTACGGCTAGTCACATTGCTTTTGCTTATCAAATTAAGACAGAAAATGGTGTTGATTCATATTTTAAGGATGATGGAGAGCCAAATGGCACAGCTGGAAGACCATTACTCACGATCATTGAATCAAAAAATCTTGTAAACTCTGGACTAGCTGTTGTTAGATATTATGGCGGTATAAATTTAGGCACTGGAGGACTAACAAGGGCATATAGCAAAGCAGGAATGAAGGCTTTCACAAATTCAATCATTGAAAGATATGTTCACTTTACTAATTATAAATTAGTTATTAATTACAATGAATTAGATAGACTAATTAATGTGATTTATAGAAATAAAGGCACTATATCAGATAAAGTTTTTGCAGATAAAGTTATAGTTCATATTTCACTTCCTACGATAGCTGAAAAAATTATCAGAGAAGAGTTTAAAATGATTGATATGACCTTAATAAATTAAGCAAATATAGTAATTAGGTATTTCTTTATCTGTTAATATTAAATTAAATATTTAAACTTGGAGCTAAAAATGAAATTAGAATCTATTGCGCTACATCACGGTTACGAATCAGAAGGCACAACTAAGGCAGCAACAACTCCTATTTATCAAACGACATCATTTACGTTTGATAACACACAGCATGGAGCAGATTTATTTGATCTGAAAGTTGAGGGAAATATATATACCCGCATAATGAACCCAACAAATGCAGTTTTGGAACAAAGAGTAGCAGAAATGGAAGGTGGCATTGCATCTTTAGCCCTTGCTTCTGGTATGTCAGCGATAACTGCTTCGATTCAGTGTATTACTCGTACTGGGGATAATATCGTAAGTACAAATCAGCTGTATGGTGGAACTTATAATCTATTTGCTCATACATTCCCCCAGCAAGGAATTAATGTAAATATGGTCGATGCTTCAGATTTTGATGCAATCGAAGCAGCAATTGATTCGAAGACTAAGGCACTTTATTGTGAGTCTATTGGTAACCCATTAGGCAATGTTGTAGATTTAGAAGAATTAGCAAATATAGCTCACCGACATAACATTCCACTAATTGTCGATAACACAGTACCTACCCCTTACTTATGTAAGCCTTTTGATTTTGGAGCGGATATTGTTATTCACTCACTAACAAAATATATTGGAGGCCATGGAACAACTATTGGAGGTGTAATTGTTGATTCTGGTAAGTTTGATTGGGCTAAAGATGCAAAAAAATTTCCAATGCTTAATGAGCCAGATCCTTCGTATCATGGCGTGATTTATACTGAAGCTTTGGGCCCTGCAGCGTTTATTGGTCGATGTAGAGTTGTACCTTTAAGAAATACAGGCGCTGCTTTATCACCACATAGTGCTTTTTTAATCATGCAAGGATTGGAAACATTGGGGTTAAGAATGGAAAGACATTGCGAAAATGCTTTAGCTCTAGCTAAATTTCTAAAAGCAAATTCGCAGGTTAGCTGGGTTAATTACGCAAGCTTAGAAGATGATAAATATAATAAAGTTTGTAAGAAAATAACAAAAGGTAAAGCATCTGGCATTATTAGTTTTGGGATTAATGGAGGCATTGAAGCTGGAACAAAATTCATAGACGCCCTTCAAATGATTTTAAGACTTGTGAATATAGGGGATGCGAAATCTCTTGCATGCCACCCTGCCTCGACTACACACAGACAGTTAAGTCCAGAAGAATTAAAAACAGCTGGGGTTAGTGAAGATATGGTCAGAATTTCTGTAGGAATCGAACATATCGATGATATTATCGCCGATGTTGATCAAGCACTTACAGCAGCTAAATAAAAATGATTATTGAGAGTCTTCTATTAATAATTTTAGCTATTTGCTCAATTATTTTATGGAAGATATCTCAAGTCAAGAAAGATGATGATGTTTCGAAAGTATTAGAAGGAAAGCATCGCGAAATGCTTGTAGATATTAATGATGCACTAAATAAGCTTTCGGACAGACTTCATAAAACATTATCTGACCAAGGAAAGACACAACAAGAAACTGTTCAGTCATCACTTAAAAATACCTCCCTACAATTAATGGCGAGTGTTGAAAGTCTTACCAAAACCGTTGATACAAGACTGCAAGAAATAACTGGTAAGGTACACGAAAGACTTGAAGAGGGATTTAAGAAAACAAATGCTACATTCGTGAGTGTGATGGAGCGTTTGGCAACAATAGATGAGGCTCAGAAGAAAATCGATGGCCTGACAACTAACATGGTTAGCTTGCAGGAATTATTGGGCGATAAGAAATCAAGAGGTGCTTTTGGAGAATTGCAATTAGAAGGACTCATTAAGAATATTTTACCTCCAGATTCATTCGCACTGCAACACTCATTTAAAAATGGCTTAAAAGCAGATTGCGTATTATTTTTGCCGGAACCAACTGGCACTGTGGCTGTAGATTCAAAATTTCCCATGGAAAACTATCAAAGAATGTTTGATGTATCTTCATCAGAATCAGATAAAGCCAAGGCTCAAAAGCAATTTAAATTAGATGTCCGTAAACATATTAATGATATATCTACAAAGTATATTATCCCAGGAGAGACATCTGATGGAGCTGTAATGTTTATTCCTGCAGAGGCAGTTTTTGCTGAGATACATGCCTACCATCCTGAGCTGATCCAAGATTCAATGTCTAAAAAAGTTTGGTTAGTTTCTCCAACTACTCTCATGGCTGTTCTTAATACTGCTAGAGCTGTTTTAAAGGATGTCGAAACTAGAAAGCAAGTCCATGTTATAAAATCGGAGCTTGGAAAGTTAGGAAAAGATTTTGATCGCTTTGATACGAGAATGAAAAAATTAGCTGATAATATTCGACTAGCCCATGAAAATGCTCAAGACGTTCATGTTTCTAGTCAGAAAATTTCAAGAAGATTCTCTCAAATTGAAAAAGTTGAGTTAAAAGAAAACCCGAATGACTCCTTAGAATTTGAAGAGCAGCTTTTGGATAAGGAGAAGCAGGAAAATGAAGATTAATATTCTTTTTTTTGCAAGTGTTAGAGAGATGTTTAACGTTCATAAAGAGGGTGTGGAAATTTTAGATTCCGAGAACTCTCCCAATAAATTATTATTATTCTTGAGTAACAGAGAAGGGGGTCCCTGGGCTCTACTTTTAAATGAAAAAGATTCAATTCGAGTAGCAATCAATCAAGAACTTTCTAACTGGGATGACTTGTTAAGTGAAGGGGATGAGTTAGCTTTTTTCCCTCCAATTACAGGGGGTTAAATGGCAATTTATATCCAAAAAGAGCCATTTGATATAAACGACCTCACTATTAATCTTATGAAGGATAATTCTTCTATTGGGGCAGTTGTTTCTTTTGTGGGTTATGTTCGAGAATATAATGACACTTTAAGTCCTAAAAAATTGACACAAATGAATCTAGAGCATTACCCAGGTATGACTGAAAAAGCACTTACAAAAATAGAATTAAATGCAAAGTTAAGATGGAGCCTGCAAGGAGTTTGTATAGTTCATAGAGTTGGAAAATTATTTCCTGGTGATTCAATTGTTGCAGTTATTGTTGCAAGTAAGCATAGAAAAATAGCATTTCAAGCGTGTGAATATATTATAGATTTTCTTAAAACAGATGCCCCTTTTTGGAAAAAAGAGATTGCAAGTGAGGATGAGTTATGGGTTCAAAGCAGGGATGAGGATCATATGAGAAAATCTAGCTGGAATTTAGAGAAATGATTGAAAATTACCATGAAGATTTATTATATTTAATGTTTGTAAGGGTTAATAGCTATGAAGCTTAATAAAGTCGTATTTCCAGTAGCAGGTCTTGGAACCCGATTTTTCCCGGCAACTAAAGTCTCACCCAAAGAAATGTTACCTATTGCAGATAAACCGTTGATTCAATATGCGGTTGAGGAAGCTATTGATGCAGGCTTTACAGAGTTAATTTTTGTTACTTCTGAATCAAAAAGTTCTATTCGTGATCATTTTAGTAGTGAATTAAATATTCAAGCATCTAACCTAACTGATGAAAAAAGAGACTTATTGAGGAAAATGAATGAAATAATTCCAAAAGAGGTTTCATGTAAATATATTTTTCAAGAAGAGCCATTAGGGCTTGGGCATGCTATTTTGCAAGCTAAAACTATTATCCATGATGAACCTTTCGCTGTTATTTTGGCTGATGACTTGATTAATTCTAAAGTAGGAGCTCTAAAGCAAATGGTTGAACAATATAAGAATGATAACTCTTCAATTATCTCAGTCCAAAAAATTAATAGAGCTAACTCTATTCACTACGGGATGATATCGACAAACTCTGAGAATCAAAAATTAATGCGATTATCCAATATTGTTGAAAAACCTTCACCTGAAAATGCTCCATCTGATTTAGGTGTGGTGGGTAGATATATTTTTTGTAATAAAATATTAGAATTTTTAGAAAATATTCCATTTGGAAAAGGAAATGAAATTCAATTAACTGATGGCGTGAAGGCAATGTTAAATTCATACCCTGTTTACGCATACAAGTTTCAAGGGGAAAGGTATGATTGCGGAGATAAATTAGGTTTTATAAAAGCAAATATTGAATATGCTTTAAAGAATGAAATTTTTGGTGATGACTTAAAAACTTACTTAAAGTCTCGGATAACAAAATGAAATTGGATGAATTAATCTCTGAATCCTCCTTGCTGTATTCAAATGAAGAAATTATTAATGCAATTACAGATATTGCATTACGATGTAATTCTACTCTAGGTGACAAAGAGGTAACAGTCCTTCCAGTTATGAAAGGCGCCCTTATTTTTTCTGGGCACCTGGTACCAAAGTTGAATTTTCATTGCGATGTAGATTATATTCATGCATCGAGATACTCAAATAACTTAGGACAAAAAACAGTTAATTGGTTTTACAAGCCTAATTTAGAGCTAATTAAAAATAAAATAGTGCTAGTTGTTGATGATATTTTGGACGAAGGTTTAACATTGAGTGATATAAAAAGAGAGCTTGTTAGACTTGGCGCTAAACAGGTTTTAATTGCTGTTTTATTTGATAAAAAAATTGAAAAAATAAAACCAATTAAATCTGACTTCACTGGGCTAGATGTCCCCAATGCTTATGTTTATGGTTTTGGGTTGGACTTTAAGGGAATAGGGCGTAATATCCCTCATCTTTACGCATACAAATAACTATATTTATAATTTAATGTCAAAAAATAAAATTAAAATAAGAGATAACGATCCTGAGCGAGAACGGGAGGTTAATTTATACGATAATCCAATCCCTAGCCGTGAATTAATTCTTAAAGTTATGACAGATCATGGCATTCCTATTAAGAAAAATGAGCTTCTACAGATCTTAGAGATCAAAGATGAAGAAGTTGCTATTATTGAAAAGCGTTTAAGAGCGATGGTAAGGCAAGGACAAATCCTAATCAATAGAAAAAATGTAATTTGTATATCAGATAAACTTAATTTAATTTCTGGAAAGGTATTAGGTCACCCAGATGGTTTTGGCTTTCTTATCCCGGAGGATAAAACTCACAGTGATATATTTTTGTCACCTAGAGAAATGAGCCAGGTCTTTAATAATGATCGCGTAATGGTACAGGTTACCGGGCAAGATCGAAAAGGTAAGATGGAAGGTAAAATTGTTGAGATTCTAGAAAGAGCTAATTTAATTTTAGTAGGAAGGGTTGCTCAGGCTGAAGGAGTAACTATTGTTGCAGTAGAAGATAAAAGAATATGTCAGGACATTTTAATACCATATGAATCTGATATGCAGGCGAAGGTAGGTCAAATAGTCGAGGTAGAAATAACCACACAACCAAGCTTCAAATCTAAACCAATGGGAAAAGTCATTAGTATTCTTGGAGATTATAAAGATAGTGGAATTGAGATTGAAATTGCTCTAAGAAAGCATAACCTCCCATACCAGTTTAATAAAGATGTAACTGATGAAGCTAATAGTTTTTCTCCGAAGGTAAAGGCGTCAGATTTTAATGGCAGAAAAGATTTGAGAGGTTTAGCCTTAGTGACCATTGATGGCGAGACTGCCAAAGATTTTGATGATGCAGTTTATGCTGAACAAAACGGAAAAAATTGGCGTTTAGTAGTAGCAATAGCCGATGTTAGTTCATATGTAAAACCGTCAAGCAATCTAGATCTTTCAGCAGTTGAGAGAGGTAACTCAGTATACTTTCCAAGACGTGTCATACCAATGTTACCAGAAGCACTATCAAATGGATTATGTTCTTTAAAACCGAAGGTTGACAGACTTTGTATGGTTTGCGATATGGTAATAAATACAAAAGGGATAGTATTGTCATATGAATTTTATCCTTCAGTAATGAATTCCAAGGCAAGGCTGACCTACACAATAGTCGATAAAATTTTAAATCATGACGACAAACCTTTAAAAAATGAATTCAGCTCTGTTGTTCCAGACCTAGAAAACTTACAAAAGCTTTACCGAATAATGCTGTCTGAAAGAGAAAAAAGAGGTGCATTAGAATTTGACTCTACAGAAACTGCTATTGTATTTAATGATCAAGGGAAGATTGATTTTATAAAGCCAATCTTTAGGAATGAAGCACATCGAATTATTGAAGAATGTATGCTTGCAGCAAATGTGTGCGCAGCTAAATTTTTACTTGACGATAATATTGATGGAATTTTCCGAAATCATGAATGCCCTTCTGAAGAGAAGATTGAAAATTTAAAGAATTTTCTAGCTGAATTTGGTTTATCACTTCAAGGAGGTAATAAGCCTACACCTAAAGATTATAGATACCTAGTTGAAAAAGTATCAAGCCGACCAGAAGCCCATCTCTTACAAACAGTTCTATTACGATCAATGCAACAAGCTGTTTACAGTAATAAAAACTTGGGACATTTTGGCTTAGCTTACGATGCATATACACATTTCACATCTCCAATAAGAAGATATCCAGACCTTATTGTACATAGAGCAATTAAAACTAAACTATTAAAAAAACCATTTAAAATAAAAGATATTGTCAAAATTGCCGAGCACTGTTCTGGAACAGAAAGAACTGCAGATGAGGCAACACGTGACGTAGAGTCTTGGCTCAAATGCTATTTTATGCAGGATAAAGTAGGTCAAGTTTTTGAAGGAACTGTTGCCGGGGTAACTGGTTTTGGACTTTTTATTGAATTAGACGAAGTTTATATTGAAGGCTTACTTCATGTCACTGAACTTGGGAATGATTATTTTACTTACGATAAAAGTAAGCATGCAATGATCGGTGAAAGAACTAATTTGTCTTATCGTTTAGGGGATAGATTGAAAGTTAAAGTGGTAAGAGTTGACTTAGAGACCATTAAGATTGATTTCGCTTTAGATGGTGTTAAAGGGGTACCAAAAAAAAATATTCCTAAAAATATAAGAGCAGCTGATAAAAAATCAAAACACCAAAAGAGGAAAAAAAGAAAATGAGTGAAGAGAGAATAATTTATGGCTTTCATTCAATTACCAGTCTTATAAGAATAGACCCTCTCTCAATCAAAGAAATTTTTATCGATGAATATAGAACAGATGGCCGAGTCAGCGACCTAATGAAGTTGATTGAAATACATAAAATTAAATACTATCTATCAAACAAAGAAAGGTTGGATGGTTTTGTAGCCAGCCAAAAACATCAGGGTGTAGTTGCTAAAATTTACGAAGTAAAAGATAAATATGTAACAATTGAAGATATCGTTGAGGCTGATCAATCCGGTCCATTACTACTTCTAATTCTAGATGGGATCGAAGATCCTCATAATCTAGGAGCTTGTTTTAGAGTTGCTGATGCAATGGGTGTTAACGCAATAGTTTGTCCAAAGGATAATGCTGTTGGGTTAAATGCTACCGTTCGAAAAGTTGCATCTGGTGGAGCTGAGTCGATCCCATTTGTTGTTGTAACAAATCTTGCAAGAACAATAAGATATTTAAAAGACAATGGTATTTTTATATATGGCACAGATGATACATCAGATAAATCACTAAATCAGATCAATTTTAACGGATCAATAGCCCTTATTATGGGCTCTGAAGGTAAAGGCATGAGGCGTCTCACTAGGGAATTATGTGATGACATTTTTTCTATTCCAATGTTAGGACAAGTTGAGAGTTTAAATGTAAGTGTTGCTTCGGGTATATGTCTTTATGAGATAAATCGACAAAAATAATAATTTATATTTTATAAAAAAAGGGCTCCAATTGGAGCCCTTTGTATATGGCTCCCCAACCTGGGCTCGAACCAGGGACACATGGATTAACAGTCCATTGCTCTACCAACTGAGCTATTGGGGAATATCTAAGAAAGCGAGCATTTTAGCACAAGAATGTATTAAGATTCTAGCCCTCTATCGCTTCTTTAATTCTTAATAATGCTTCTTTTAAATTATCCATTGATGTAGCAAAGGATAATCTAAAGTATCCTTCTGCTCCAAATGCAGATCCTGGAACAACGGCAACACCTTTCATATCAAGTAAGTACTCACAAAATTCGATGTCATTAGCTTTTTTTATTTTACCCATTTTATAAAGTCTTTCAATTGCATTTTTTGCATATGGGAATGAGTAAAAAGCGCCTTGTGCGTTTATACAGTCAATCCCTTCGATATTGTTAAATGCATTTACAACAAAAGTATGCCTTTCCCTGAAGGCATTAATCATTGGAGTTATGCACGTTTGGTCACTCAATAAAGCGGCTTGTGCAGCGGCTTGTGAGATTGATGTTGGATTAGATGTTGATTGGGATTGCAAAATACCCATAGCAGCAATAATTTTTTTTGGTCCTGCAGCAAAACCAATTCTCCATCCTGTCATTGAATAAGCTTTAGATACTCCATTAATAATAATGCAACGATCTTTCAATTTAGGCTCTACCATAACTATATTATGGAAGGGATGGTCATCTAGCCTGATATGCTCATAAATATCATCAGTCATTAATAAAATATCTGGATACCTTATTAATGTATCAGCTAATGCCTTAAGTTCAGCTTTTGAATAAGTTGAACCAGTTGGGTTTGATGGCGAATTAAGAACAACTAGCTTGGTATGTTTATTAATTGAATGTTCTAGTTGATTAGGAGTCATTTTAAATGACTGCTCAATGCCACAGTGAATTAGGACTGGCGACGCACCAGTGAGCTCTACAATATCTGTATACGAGACCCAGTATGGAGTTGGAATAATTACTTCATCACCCGAATTTAATAATGCTAGGAAAAGATTGAAAATACATTGCTTTCCACCTACACCAACAATCACCTCATTTATTTCATAATCAAGCTTATTATCACGTTTTAATTTTTTAACTACTGCTTGTTTTAGTGATGGAGTGCCTGTGACAGGAGTGTATTTTGTTAAGCCATCATTGATGGCCTTTATGGCTGCTTCTTTTATAAAATTTGGGGTATCAAAATCAGGTTCGCCTGCAGCGAGACCAATGATGTCCTTACCCTCAGCTTTTAGTTTTGCTGCTTTGGCCGTGATAGCTAGCGTTGGTGATTCTTTTATACGCCTGACACATTTTGATAGAGTAATATTAGGCAAATTAATTCCATAATCCGGTAAAAAAGCGATAAGTAATTCTACTTAAAAACTCGATAAGTACAAATAATTTTTTACAATTATGAGATATTTTTTTATTTATTTTGCTTAAAGTAGCTTTTCTAATTCAAGCCCTCTAACTTCATCAATGATTAATAAATCTTTTTGAATCTCTTTTGCCTTATCTGGATTGCCATTTTTATGGTGAAGAAGGGCGGATCTATATAATGAGTCAGAATTGTTAATGTCAAGATTAATTGATTCTTTATATGCCGACAGAGCGACCTCTATATTTAACAGATTTTCATTTACGAATCCATGTTCATACCATGCCTCTGAATTCCGTTTCTCTTCTTTTATCCATTCTTTAGTTATTTTTAATAAACCAACCCAATTTTCTTTTACTTTGGGAATTGCAATTCTTAAAAAATATGGTTTCTTGTCTTCATCCTCTTCCCATAAAGCTTTGCCTTTAATTAAAAATTTCTGCCGCTTGTCTTTTTTTCTTAGACTACTTAGCCAGTCAATTGGCATTGCATAATAAGCACCATAACCAGTTGGTTTAAATGTATTAATTCCAATTAAATTACCATTCATATCAAACAAACCACTTCCACTTGCGCCTAATCGGAATTTTGCTGAACTTAATATAATTTTACCTTCATCATAATTGTAGGTAGAAACAACAACGCCCCCAGTTGTTAAAGGAACTGGTGAACCACTAGAGTGACCTATTGCCACTAACGATTGACCTTTTACTAAATTTTTACTACTACCAATTGATACTGAATCTCGATTTAAGTTATGGATATTAAGTAGGCATAAGTCATGCCATGCATCTACTCGTACATCAGTTATAGAGTAGCTTTCTTCTCCTTGAGATACCCATGGAGCTTTTGTGCTTCTTAGAACATGACAATTAGTTATTACTTCTCCTTTTCCTACAATAACTCCAGACCCATATGCTAAACTTCCGCTTTCTGTATAACCTCTGACCATAACTATTGAACCAAATGCTTTCATAAGTGCAGCTTGATCAAAAGCATTAGCAAAAGAAGTGTGAATCAGTAGTGTAAGTAAAACTAAAAAGTATTTCATATTGACCCTTATAATTTAATTATATTTATGTATCCTCGACTAATTGTATCTATTAAAGTTCTCAAACTGTTAAAATAAAATATATTTTCTGAAGGTGAATCGTGAAGCAAAACTACCCTAATAGCTCATTTGAGTTGCACCAACCTTTTAAGCCAGCAGGTGATCAGCCTAAAGCAATAGAGCAGTTGGTTGATGGTATTGAGTCAGATGAAAAATTTCAAACACTTCTTGGCGTTACTGGCTCTGGGAAAACTTTTACTATTGCTAATGTTATAGCTAAAACAGGAAGGCCTGCCATTGTAATGGCACCAAATAAAACACTTGCTGCTCAACTTTATTCAGAATTTAGAGAATTTTTCCCAAATAATGCTGTGGAGTACTTTGTTTCTTATTATGATTATTATCAACCAGAAGCTTATGTTCCTGGCCGTGATGTCTTCATCGAAAAAGATTCGAGTATTAACGACCATATTGAACAAATGAGACTTTCTGCCACCAAGGCCTTGCTAGAAAGAGACGACTCAATAGTTGTTGCAACAGTTTCAGCTATTTATGGTATTGGAGATCCTGTTGATTACCAAGGAATGGTTTTGTACATTCAAATTGGTGAGAAGTTACTTCAAAGAAATATAATTTTACGATTAGTCTCAATGCAATATACGAGAAATGATTTTGATTTTTCTCGAGGTTGCTTTAGGGTTCGTGGGGATGTAATTGATATTTTTCCAGCTGAAAATTCAGAAACAGCGGTTCGAATAAGTCTTTTTGACGATATTATTGAATCGATTACTGCTTTTGACCCATTAACTGGACAATTATTTAACAAAGTAAAACGTTTTACTGTTTACCCATCAAGCCACTATGTTACCCCGAGAGACACCACCTTAAAAGCGATTGAAAAAATTAAGGTGGAGCTAGCTGAGCGTTCTAAAGAGTTTTTAGATCAAGGTAAGCTTGTTGAAGCTCAGAGAATCGAGCAGAGAACAAAGTTTGATATAGAGATGCTTAATGAGATTGGTTTTTGTAAAGGCATAGAAAATTATTCAAGGCATTTATCAGGCCGAAAAGCAGGAGACCCCGCACCTACATTACTAGACTACCTTCCTGATAATTCAATTATGATTATAGATGAGAGCCATGTAACAATCCCTCAAATAGGAGGAATGTCCAAAGGAGATAGGGCTAGGAAAGAAAATTTAGTTAATTATGGTTTTCGTTTGCCATCTGCCCACGATAACAGGCCATTAAGATTTGAAGAGTTCGAAGCAGTTATGCGCCAATGTATTTTTGTAAGTGCAACTCCAGCAGATTATGAAGAAAATCATTCAAAGATCATTGTTGAGCAAGTAGCGCGACCAACTGGATTAATTGATCCAGAAATTATTATTAAACCCGCCGATAGTCAGGTAGATGATTTATTGAGTGAGATAAGAAAAAGAGTTGAACTCAAAGAAAGAACTCTAGTAACAACATTAACTAAACGTATGTCTGAAGATTTAACAGATTACCTTACTGAGCACTCAGTAAAGGTAAGATACCTTCATTCTGAAATTGACACAGTAGAGCGGGTAGAGATTATTCGTGATCTCAGACTCGGTAAGTTTGATGTGGTAGTCGGTATCAATTTACTTCGTGAGGGTTTAGATATTCCAGAGGTATCGCTTGTTGCTGTGTTAGATGCTGATAAAGAAGGGTTCTTAAGATCAGCGCGATCTTTAATTCAAACTTCTGGAAGAGCAGCAAGGAATTTGAATGGGAGTGTAATTTTTTATGCAAATAGAATGACCAAAAGTATGCAGGCTGCAATTGATGAAACACAAAGAAGAAGAACAAAACAAATAAAATTTAATTTAGATAATAATATTACCCCAGTCGGTATCATTAAAAAAGTTAAAGATATCATTGAGACTCTTGAGGATGTGGAAGAGCACAAAAAGGAGCGGGCGTTAAAAAAAGAAAATAGAAAATATGAAGATTTAACTGAGCCTCAGATGATTAAAGAAATATCAAAACTAGAAAAAGCCATGCAAACTTCTGCTAGGAATTTGGAGTTTGAGAAGGCTGCAAGTATTAGGGATCAGGTTAAGTATTTAAAAGAACAAATATATGGCGCAAATATCAAAGATAAGATTTAATTTTTTAATGTCATTGATTTTATTATAAAAAACAATATAATACGTATTCTTTAAATCCTTGCTTCACAACAATAAAGTTGGAGGCTTTAACCATAGGGAAATTTATGCGAAATTATGAATTAGTATTTATTGTACATCCTGATCAAAGCGAACAAGTTCCTGCAATGATCGAAAAATATCAAGCATTAATCAAATCAAAAAAAGGCTTAGTCCATCGTTTAGAGGACTGGGGAAGACTACAGCTTGCATATCCAATACAAAAAATCCATAAAGCACATTACGTTTTAATGAACATCGAATGTACCTTGGAAACACTTGCTGAGTTAGAGCATACTTTTAAATTTAATGATGCAATTATCCGCCATCTTGTTTTTGCTACAAAAACTTCTGTAAGCGCTCAATCACCAATGATGAGGGAAGAAAAGTCAAAGTCTTTGGTAGGTGATAGCAAAGTTGAGGATAAGACAAAAAAAGAAATTATTGATAAACCTGCAAAAGCTATAGAGGGGGCATAAAGATGGCAAGAGAAATGTATAAAAGAAGACGGTATTGTAGATTTTCAGCAGAAGGCATTAGCGAGGTTGACTATAAAGATGTATCTTTGTTAAAAGATTTTATTACCGAAAATGGTAAATTAATACCAGCCAGAATAACTGGTACTAAGTCTAAGTATCAAAGACAATTATCAACAGCTGTAAAACGTGCAAGATTTTTAGCACTCTTACCATTTACTGATAAACACTAGGGAGTTTTTTATGGAATTGATATTATTAGAGAAGATAATAAACCTTGGTAATCTAGGTGATATTGTAAATGTTAAAGATGGGTATGGAAGAAATTTTCTTATTCCACAAGGAAAAGCTAAAAGAGCCACTGAATTGAATAAAGCTGAATTCGAAACTAAACGAGTAGAAATAGAAAAACAACAAGCTGCATTATTAAAACTTGCTCAGAAAAGAGCTAAAGAGCTCGATGGTTTTACTCTTGAAATTAAACAGAAATCAGGAGTAGATGGAAAGCTTTTTGGGTCTGTAACAAATATCGATATTACTGATGCAATAAAAAATGCTGGTCATGAGGTTGTTAAATCAGAAATTAGAATGCCAGATGGACCTTTAAAGAATATCGGGGACTATATAGTTACCTTAACACTTCATCAGGAAGTAAGTATTGAGATAAAAGTGACTGTAATAGGTGAAGAGTAAAATATATTTTTTAATTTTTTAAGCTGCCAATAGGGCAGCTTTTTTTTTATTGGTTATAATAATAAAATGGCTGATGATCAAATCAAGAATTTAAAATTACCACCTCACTCCGTCGAGGCTGAGCAATCTTTATTAGGTGGCTTATTAATCGATAACAACGCGCTAGATCAAGTAGCTGATACTATCTCTTCAAAAGATTTTTATAGACAAGACCATCGGTTAATATTTATTCATATAACTAATCTTGTTAATGTAAGTAGCCCAGCTGATGTAATCACTGTTGCTGAATCTTTAGAAAAAAATTCTGAATTAGCCTCAACAGGTGGGATGGCTTACCTTGGAAGCCTTGCTGAAAATATGCCTTCGGTTGCTAATATTCGAGGATATGCAAAAATTATTCGTGATAATTCTATTTTACGTAATTTAATAACAGTTGGCTCTGATATTGTTGAAGGTGCTTTTTCACCAAAAGGAATGGATGCGCAGCAATTACTAGACGAAATGGAGGCTAAGTTATTTGCCATTGCTGAGTCTGAAAGTAATAGGTTGGGATATAAAGATTTTCAAGCTGTCATCGCCCAAGTTGTAAGAGATCTAGAGGAAAGAGGACAAAATCCAGGAACAGTAACTGGATTATCGACGGGTTTTACTGACTTAGATAATTTAACTACTGGGCTTCATGGTGGTGAGTTAATCATTGTTGCTGGAAGACCTTCTATGGGTAAAACAGCTTTAGCAATGAATATTGCTGAGGCCTGTGGCGTAGAGCAAAATAAAGCAGTAGCTATATTTTCAATGGAAATGGGATCTGAACAAATAGTAACAAGACTCCTTGGAGCGGTTTCCAAAGTGAACCAACAAAAAATGCGAACTGGGAAAATGGATGAAGATGATTGGGCAAAAATTGCTGATGGTCTTGGGAGACTCAATGAAGCGCCACTTTTCATCGATGAAGGCTCAGCACTTAACTCTTATGAGCTTAGAGCTCGAGCTAGAAGACTTCATCGATCAACTGAAGGTGGTTTGGGATTAATAGTTGTTGACTATATTCAACTTATGTCTGCGTTAGGTGGGCAACAAGGTGAAAATAGAGCTACAGAAATATCTGAAATTTCTCGATCATTAAAATCACTTGCTAAGGAGTTAAATGTTCCAGTTGTGGCATTATCCCAACTTAACAGAAATGTAGATAGTCGGCCTGATAAAAGACCACAAATGTCTGATTTAAGAGAATCCGGGGCCATAGAGCAAGATGCAGATGTGATTATGTTTATATACCGCGATGAAGTTTATAATCCAGACTCTCCTGATAAGGGAATCGCTGAAATAATTTTAGCAAAACAAAGAAGTGGTCCAATTGGAACAGTAAAATTAACTTTTATTGGTGAATTTACGCGGTTTGAAAATTATGCTAATCCTGGATACGAGTCAGGTTATTAAATTAAATGCGACCATTAAAAGCGACAATTAACCACCAAGCCTTATTGAATAATCTTTATTGTGTAAAGGGAATGGCGAGTAAAAGTAAAGTGATGGCTGTTCTTAAAGCAAATGCATATGGACATAGTTTATTAGATGTCGCTAAAACATTAAAAACAGCAGATGGCTTTGCAGTTTTATCAATTGATGAAGCAGCTATACTAAAAGAAAATTTTCCAAAGCATACTGTTTTGCTGCTGGAAGGATTTTTTGATAGAAGTGAAATTGAAATTGCTTCTAAATTAGGTATTAATGTCACTATTCATAATCAAAGACAAATTGATTTAATTGAAGAAATGAGACCAAATTTTCCAATCAATATCCACTTAAAAATCAATACAGGCATGAATAGGTTGGGTTTTATGCCAGCTGAGATAAGCTACCTACTTGAATCATTAAGCAGTAATCCCTATATCGCAGAAATAGTTTTAATGACTCATTTTTCTACTGCTGATGAAGAAACAGGTGTAGAAAAACAACTTAGCGCATTTAACCTCATTTCTGACAATTATAATTACCTCGCTTCAGTAGCAAATTCCGCAGCTATTATTAGGTATCCAGAAACTAGGCTAGATTGGGTAAGACCAGGTATTATGCTTTATGGTCTCTCACCATTTGAAGATAAAAGTTCAAAAGACTTAGGCTTAACGCCAGCTATGTCTTTAACATCTGAAATTATTGCAGTTCAGGAAATAAAAGCCGGAGATTCAGTCGGCTATGGGTTAGACTTTAAAGCAGTTAAAGATATGAAAATTGGAGTTGTAGCATGTGGTTATGCAGATGGTTATCCAAGGCATGCCCAAAAAGGGACACCTGTTGCCATTGATGGCCAAATATCAAACTTAATAGGGCGAGTTTCAATGGATATGCTTTATGTAGATATTTCTCAAATAACTAACGCTAATATTGGCTCAAAAGTTGAATTATGGGGTGAGCAGGTTACTGCTGATTCGGTTGCCAAATTTTCTGGGACAGTTGGGTATGAATTAATTTGCGCTGTTTCAGCCTCAAAAAGAGTCCCGTTGAGAAGTATTAATGCCTAAAAGTAAAATTGCTTATCAATGCACGGAGTGTGGAGGAAAATCGACTAAGTGGCAAGGCCAATGCCCGCATTGTTTTGGTTGGAACACACTAGTTGAAAGTTTGGTTGAAAGTAAAGGTTCGTCAAGATATGCTGCATTAACAAAATCCAATGAATTAACAAAGTTAGATCAAGTAGCGACAATAGATGTTTTAAAAAGACAAACCAAAATATCAGAGTTTGATCGTGTTTTAGGAGGTGGGTTTGTTCCTGGAGGAGTTATTTTACTTGGAGGTGATCCTGGAATTGGTAAATCTACAATATTAATTCAAGCATTGTCAAAAATAACACAAGACCCCAACGAGCCTTGTGACGTGATTTACATTAGTGGTGAGGAATCATCCCAACAAATTGCAATGAGAGCTAAACGACTTGAACTTGAGGTTTCTGACATTTCAATTTTATCTGAGATTAATCTAGAGAAAATAGTCAATACCATAGAGAAATATAAGCCTAATGTAGTTGTAATTGATTCGATCCAGACGATTTATTCAGAAGAAGTAACATCAGCCCCTGGATCAGTAACTCAAGTTAGGGAGTGCTCAGCTCAGCTAACAAGAATAGCCAAGCAACATAGTATTACAATTATTTTAGTTGGTCATGTTACGAAGGAGGGTACTTTGGCAGGCCCAAGAGTATTGGAGCACATTGTTGACACAGTTCTTTATTTTGAGGGAGACCCTAGTTCAAGTTTCAGAATGATTCGAGCATTTAAAAATAGATATGGTGCAGTAAATGAATTAGGTGTTTTTGCAATGACAGAAAAAGGACTTAAGGAAGTAACTAATCCTTCAGCACTTTTCTTATCACACCATCACAAGCAAGTTAATGGCTCTTGTATCACATGTATCCAAGAGGGCTCGAGGCCTATGTTAATTGAGATTCAAGCCTTAGTTGATGGAGCCCATGGAAATTCCCCTAAGCGACACTCAGTCGGATTAGATCCAAATCGGTTAGCAATGTTATTGGCTTCTCTTAACAGACATGCCGGAGTGGCCAGTTATGACCAGGATGTATTTGTAAATGCTGTTGGTGGTGTGAAAATAACAGAACCAGGTGTAGATTTAGCAATATTATGTGCCATTGTTTCATCCTTTAAAGGTAAGCCCTTAGAGCCAAAAACAGTAATATTTGGTGAAATAGGTTTAGCAGGAGAGGTGAGGCCTGTTCAGCGAGGCCAAGAAAGGCTTAAAGAGGCAGCAAAATTAGGATTCACACGAGCAATTATTCCAAAAGCAAATCAAGCCAAACAAAATATAAGTGGAATTGAAATTTTACCGGTAGAGACGCTTCACCAGGTACTAACTATTATTGGAAAATAAAATTAGTCATTGAAGGCAAGATTTATCCTATGAAATCCAGTTGTAATTGAAATAAGTGAGTAAAGTGATCAAAAATTTCTTCGAGTTTGATAAAGCTATCCTTTGGTTGAGCAGATTTTCTGGATTATCCTTAACAATTTTAGAGAGCAGTACGAAGTAAATATTCCCCATCATTAAGCCAGGCTTCTGATCAACCTTATCTTCATCAGGTAAATTATCAATTGCTAGCTTATAAAAATATTGCGCTCGTTGAGTCTGATTTTTAACTAATTTTTTTATTTTTTGACCTTTAGCATTATTAAAAATTTCAGCTTCAGTAATATTAAATCTTTTAAGGTCATCTTTTGGAATATAAATACGACCCCTTTTAGAATCCTCACCTATATCTCTTATAATATTTGTTAGTTGTAATGCAATACCTAAATTGTGGGCATACTTTAAAGTTTTGTTATCGGTGTAGCCAAATATTTTTGCAGATAATATCCCAACGGTGGAAGCAACTCTGTAACAGTAGAGCTGCAATTGTTTGAAATTTTCGTAACGATCGAAATCAAGATCCATCTCCATGCCATCTATTATTTCATTAAAGTAAGATTTTTCAAGGCCGTATTCAACAATATAAAATTTTAGCGCCTTAGTCACTGGGTGTTTTGGTTTGTTAGTATATAGGCGTTCGATTTCAGACCGCCACCAATCTAACTTACTCTTACCAATCTTGTATCCATTATTTTCATCAACTATGTCATCTACTTCCCTGCAAAATGCATAGAGTGCCGTAAGTGCATTTCTTTTATTCTTATTAAGAAATATAAAGGCAAAAAGAAAGCTGGAGCGACTTTCTTTAGTTTTTTTTCTACAATATTCTTCTGGTGTCATTTTGAAAGAATACATTTAAAGAATAGTAGTAACCAATCTATTTTAGATAGTTTTGGCGGTTTAGTGAATAAATTACAATCATCATTATTAATTCTACTTGTTAATAGTTTTGCAGCGCCAATCATAATTTTAATTTGCAGGTTTAGCCTGCCTTTGGTTTTTTTAAGCAAAGGTAGGCCATTTGAAATACTTGTATCTATAAGCTTAACCCAAGATTTTTTAAATTTTTTCCAATTGCTGTTAAATTTTTTATTATGAATATCTGTTATCTCAAGGTTATATTTTTTCATCTGATTTATTGGAATGTACAGCCTATCTTTTAATATGTCTTCATAAATGTCTTGACTCATTCCGATTAGAGCAAGAGCATGACAAATAGAATTAGAGTAATTAATATTTTCATTGGTATTTTTATTGAATAGAGCAAGTATCATTTCTCCTGCTGGAGCAGCAGCTTTATTAGTATAGTTTATAAGTTCATCAAAATTTTTGTAACGTTTCTTTGTAACATCTTGTTTGAAAGCGTCAAGAAATCTTTGAAATAATGAGGTGGAAATAGAGTATTGGTTTATTACTTTATAAATATCTATAAATAATGGAGTAACATTTAAATTATTTTTTTTAAGAAAATTTAAATTATTCTGGTAAATTCCTATTTTTCTTAATCTTTCTTGATCTGATAGACTTCCTTCATCAGCTATATCATCAACAGCCCGAGCAAACTGGTAAAGTATGGTTGCAGCATCGCGAATTTTCTGTGGATATAAAAAAGTTGCTACAGGAAAATTTTCATAGTGCTTTTTACTTTCTTTTCCTGCTTCCAAGGTAATATAATGTTTCATAAATAAAGTATGCCATAGTTGTTAAATAATTTTTATATCATGGAAAAAATATGTTTGGTATTATAGGTGGTACAGGATTAGGTAAAATTGATGATCTAATTATTGAAAAAAAAGAAACTATTAAGACTCCTTATGGCGATACTTCAGAGCCTTTGTCATTTGGATTGCTAGGAAAACATAAAGTTATTTTTTTAGCCCGTCATGGAAGCGATCATTCTATTCCACCTCACTCAATAAACTATCAAGCAAATATATGGGCTTTGAATTATGTTGGGGTAAATAACCTTATTGGTATTAATACAGTAGGTTCTATCCAGGTAGAGTTTGTGCCTGGAGACTTTGTATTTCCTAACCAAATAATTGATTACACGCACTCTAGGGAGGGTACTTTTTTTGATGGGATTAAGCAACCTGTTAAACATATTGACTTCACTAATCCATTTAATAACTTACTTCGTGATAAATTTATTCAAACATCAAATAATTTAAAATTTAAAAGTCATTCAGAAGCAGTTTATGGTTGCGTTCAAGGACCTCGTCTTGAGTCAGTGGCTGAAATTAATCGTTATGAAAATGATGGAGTAAGCGTGGTTGGGATGACTGGAATGCCAGAAACATCTTTAGCACGGGAGATGGATTTAAATTATGCGATAATTTGTCCAGTTGCCAATCATGCGGCCGGTAGGGGTTTGAATAAAAATGGAATTTCTCACGAAGAAATTAATGCTAACTCAAAAAAAATGGCTTTTAATATAGGTAATTTAATTAAAGGGGTTATAGAGTCTTATGGCAATTAGAGAAATAATAAAAATGGGTCACCCTTTATTGTTGGAACAATCCCAACCAATAGCTGGCTTTGACACACCTGAGTTACATATGCTAATCGAAGATATGATTGAGACTATGGAGAATGCTAGTGGTGCTGGGCTTGCTGCTCCTCAAATTGGAGAGGGGATACAATTGGTTATATTTGGTGTTGAAGATAATGAAAGGTATGAGGAAGCTGAGCATGTTCCTTTCACTATTTTAATAAATCCTGTAATTACGCCACTAACTGAAGAAATGGAAGATGATTGGGAGGGATGTTTATCTGTGCCAGGTATGAGAGGTTTGGTCCCTAGATTCAAAAAAATTAACTACAGAGGCTTTGATCAATTTGGAAAGCCAATTGATAGAGATGTTGATGGATTTCATGCAAGGGTTGTTCAGCATGAATGTGATCATTTAATTGGTATGCTGTACCCTATGAGAATAAGTGATTTAAGATTTTTTGGTTTTGAAGAAACATTATTTTCTGAATAAATACTTCTAGTAAATTCTTCAATATGATAAAATCCCTCACTTCGGAAGAGTGGCAGAGCGGTTTAATGCACCGGTCTTGAAAACCGACGTGGGTTCATACCCACCGTGAGTTCGAATCTCACCTCTTCCGCCATTTTCCCT
>MDSY01041928.1_pt1 | contig 33465 bp, 28 predicted proteins | sample 811131 | NCBI WGS metagenome assembly MDSY01 (sample SAMN05326643, study PRJNA326480) | marine metagenome | isolation source: seawater | place: Atlantic Ocean: South West | collected 2010 | reverse complement strand
CATCTTGAGCTCTTTTTAATTTTGCCGCAGAAACCATTTTCATTGCAGAAGTAATCTGCATTGTTGATCCTACGGATGAAATTCTATTTCGTATCTCCTTTAAGTTTGCCATCGATAACCTTTTTTTGAGTTATGCTTTTACTTAATATTTACTTGCAAGTTCTTTGGCTACTTTTTCAAGTACCGCAGTGTTTTCGTCTGTGTATTTACCTGACTTTAATGAAGCCATAACATCTGAATGTTTTGCCTCCAAGAAATCTAAATATTCATTTTCGAAATCCTTCACCTTATTAATTGGAACATTTTGAATAAGACCTTTTGTACCAACATAAATAATTGCAATTTGTCTTTCAACGGTAAATGGATCCCCTTCTCTTTGCTTTAAGATTTCGACATTACGAGCTCCTTTATCCAAAACAGATTTTGTAGCCGCATCCAAATCAGATCCAAACTTTGCAAATGCCTCGAGCTCTCTGTATTGAGCTTGGTCTAACTTCAAGGTACCTGCAACCTTTTTCATCGATTTAATTTGAGCAGAACCTCCAACACGAGAAACAGAGATACCTACGTTAATTGCAGGACGAATACCAGAATTAAACAAATCGGACTCTAAGAAAATTTGACCATCTGTAATCGAAATTACGTTTGTAGGAATGTAAGCAGAGACGTCACCCGCTTGTGTTTCAATAATTGGAAGTGCTGTTAGAGAACCACCGCCTTTCACTTTTGACTTCAATGATTCAGGTAGATCATTCATCTCTTTTGCTATATTATCATCAGAAATGACTTTTGCCGCTCTCTCAAGTAATCTTGAATGAAGATAAAATACATCTCCTGGGTATGCTTCACGACCTGGAGGTCTTCTTAAAAGAAGTGATACCTCACGGTAAGCAACTGCTTGTTTTGATAAATCGTCATAAATAATCAATCCCGGTCTACCAGTATCTCTAAAATACTCACCAATAGCTGCCCCAGTCATAGGTGCGTAAAACTGCATAGGAGCAGGGTCCGAAGCATTTGCTGCAACAATAGTCGTATACGCCATTGCTCCAGCATCTTCTAATTTTTTAACAATTCCAGCAACTGTCGAGCCTTTTTGACCAATCGCAACATAGATACAATAAACAGGTTCACCTCTGTCATAAAATTCTTTCTGATTGATAATCGTATCAATTGCAACAGTAGTTTTACCCGTTTGACGGTCGCCAATAATTAACTCTCTTTGACCTCTTCCAATAGGGATCATAGAGTCAACGGCTTTAATTCCCGTTTGAAGTGGCTCATTTACTGGTTGACGGAAAATAACACCAGGAGCCTTTCTTTCAATCGGCATATTGTGCAAATCTCCTTGAATAGGTCCTTTACCATCAATCGGTTCGCCAAGCGTATTTACAACACGACCAACGATACCTTCACCAACTTCAACGGAGGCGATCTTACCGAGACGACGGACTGTATCTCCTTCTTTAACACTAGAAGACTTTCCTAAAAGTACTGCTCCAACGTTGTCTTCCTCAAGGTTCAATGCAATCCCTTGCATTCCGCCGTCAAATTCAATCAATTCACCGTATTGAACACCTGTCAATCCATAGATTCTCGCAATACCATCTCCAACTTGCAGTACAGTTCCTACTTCTTGCAACTCCGCTTCAGAGCGAAAGCCCGAAAGCTGCTCTCTCAAAATTGCTGAAACCTCTGCTGGTTTAATATCTGCCATGTTATTTGTTTTTTAAAAAATTAATTAGCCAATTCTATTTTCATTCTATTCAATTGTGAAGCAATGGAAGCATCAATTTGCTTATCATCCATTCTTACAACAAACCCCCCTATTAAGGATGGATCTACCTCTTCAGTAACCTCAAAATCTCCGTCAACATGAGACTTCAGTTTATCCAGGATCTGAGCGAGGGTTTCTTTTTCAAGTTTAACAGCACTTGTAACTGAAACGGGTACAATTCCGTTTTGTTTTTTTAGTAAACTAACAAAAGAGCTAGCAATTTCAGTGAGAAGATACTCTCTTTTGTTCTTTGTTATTAATTCAACGAAAGACATTGTAAGCTCTGTAAATTCCGAAAACAGAACCTTTAAAATGTCAATTTTTTTATCGGTTTTAATCACAGGTGAATTCAAAAATATTTGAAAATCTGCTGTTTCGTTTCCTGCCACAATAATACGCTCCATATCAGCAGCAACTTGTTCAACAGAATTAGATTCTGAAGACAATTCTAAAATTGCTTTGGCATATCGGATTGCTGACTTCGTTGATCTCATGATTAATTCATATTAATGTCTGAAGCCAAATTATTGGCAAGCGCTTTTTGCTTTTCGTCAGATGATAGTTCTGCTCTAACAACTTTCTCTGCGATCTCTAATGACAAGGCCGCAACATGCGTTTTGAGCTCGGCCATCGCTGCGGCTTTCTCTGAACGAATTGAATCTCTGGCGGAATCTACAATTTTCTGAGCTTCCTCTTTTGACTTACCCTTGGCGGCTTCTATCATTTCGTTAGACGTCTGCTTCGCGTCTTTTAAGATTTCATCACGTTCGGCTTTGGCCGCTTTTAAAATCTTATCATTTTCGGCTTTCAAGGATTTCATCTCCTCTCTTGTTTTTTCAGCAAGCTCTAATGCCTCTGCGATACTATTTCCACGATCGTTTACGGCATTAAGAATTGGCTTCCAAGCGTATTTCGCTAACAAGAAAAGTAAGGAGCAGAAAACAAGTCCTGTCCAAAACAACAATCCAAAATCTGGTAATACTAAATCCATTTCTTTTAATTTAAATTTTAAAAATTCTGCCGCTACCAACCGTAGCAGCAGAATTCATTCTAATTACTACGCAGGGTTACCTCCTAAAAGGCCAATTACAACACCGAATAATGCCACACCCTCAATCAAGGCTGCTGCAATAAGCATTGTTGTTGTAATCTTACCTGAAGCTTCAGGGTTACGTGCGATACCTTCAACGGCTTTTCCACCGATTTGTCCAATACCAATACCTGCTCCTAAAACTGCAAGTCCTGCTCCAATTGCTGCTATACTTCCGTACATACTATATAGAATTTAAAAATTACTAATTAATGGTGTGCCTCTTCAACAGCAGCACCGATAAATAAAGCCGATAACATAGCAAATAAATATGCTTGAAGAGCGGCTACCAAAAGCTCCAATATCGAAATAAACAAAGCCATAGGAACAGACAAAGCGCCCCATGCTACGTTCTTGTTTATAAAGATGATGGAAATCAATGCAAGAATGATTATGTGTCCCGCCGTGATATTAGCGAACAAACGAATCATTAAAGCAAAAGGTTTTGTGAAAATCCCAACAATTTCAATGGGAATCATAATCGGCAACAAAAGCTTTGGCACTCCTGGCGGAGCAAAGATGTGACTCCAGTAGTTTTTATTACCATTCACTAAAATGATGATTAAGGTCAATGCGGCCAAGAAAAATGTAACTGATATATTTCCTGTAAGATTCGCGCTGCCTGGGAAAATAGGAATCATACCGAGTAAATTATTGATCCAAATAAAGAAGAATACGGTCAATAAAAACGGAACAAATTTCTTGTATTTCTTTTCGTTTATGTTTGCTTTGGCAATGTCATCTTGAACAAACAAAATTATCGGTTCTAAAAACTTGGCAATTCCTTTTGGAGCAACAGCTCCGTTTGTTTTATAAAATCGTGCACATGAGAGCATGATAATCAACACTAAGAATGAACCAATAAAGAGCGAGGTGACATTTTTGGTTATCGAAAAATCGAATGGCTTTGTGTTGCCATGTACATGACCGTCTTCAAAATGCAAGGCTCCATGCTCGTTTAATTCGTATATTTTCTCATGGTACATGCCAAATCCTTCAGCAGGACCGACTCCTTTATAATAATGATTCTCTCCATCATGAATTAACTCACCATGGTATAGGTGGGAAGATGAAAAAGTCTGAATGCCTTCTTCTGTTTTTAGAATGACCGGTAAATATATCGCTGTACCGCCATGCTCTGGACCCCAAAGATGCCATTCGTGCGCATCTTTTACGTGATGCATGATCATTTCGCTTACATCAAATTCTTTTTCATCATGACTTTCTTTTCCATGCTCATTTGCCGAAGAGGCAAAAGAAGTCATTGAAAAAACTAGTGCAATTAAGATATGGGTTAGTGCTTTTTTCACGTTAAAAATGTCTTTTCAAAAATTTTGGGCAAAGGTAACTAAACTTTTAAAAGAAACAATACAATTATGTTAAGATTTCAGGGTGAAATTATGACCTAATTCGCTTGTAAATTCGCACCGCAATCATCAAGCCTATGCCAACAGCAAAGAATCCTAGTGTTGCGTATACCCAATTCAACGTGCTTTTCAATACTACTAAGAAAACAATTGCTACCAAAAACAAGGTCGCTAGCTCATTCCACAGCCTAAGCTGAGTGCTTGTCCAAGTCGATACTTCGTCTTGAATGTTGAACATCATCTTTTGGGTGAAAAAATGATAGATAATTAACAAGAAAACAAAGCCAAGTTTTAGGTGCATCCATGGCTGAGAGAGATAATATTCATAATTCAATAAGATCATCCAAGTTCCAAAGACAGTAGTTAAAACCATAGATGGTGTTGTGATGATCCACCAAAGCTTTTTTTCCATCACCTCGAATTGTTCGCAAAGAATATCTCTTTTCGCCTTTTCGCCAAGTTGAGCCTCCCTGTGATAGATGAATAATCGGACCATGTAGAACAGCCCAGCAAACCAACAAACAACAAAAATGATATGTAATGATTTTATGACATCAAAGCTCATGAGACAAAAATACATTTTAATGTCCATTTGTCCTCACCTTGTTTTTTCGGTTTATTGGCATTAATATTGTTTTGAAGAACCTTCATTCTATGAAAATCGGCTTAATTCTTTTTTTTAGTATCCCATTTTTGCTTTTTAGTCAATACAAATTGCTTTCCACTGAAGGGCAGTACCAAGGCAACAAACTTTTTATTAAAAACCCGAAACAGGTCGATGGTTTTGGTTATTGCATTATTAAAGTAACAGTGAATGGAGACGTTCTTCCCGCATCTATTCAATCCCCTAACTTCGAAGTCGACTTTAGTCTTTTTAATCTCGAAGTTGGTGCTAATGTTTTTGTGGTCATAGAACACTTTGAAGGATGTACTCCTCGTTTTCTTAACCCTGAAATTCTTCTACCAGAAAGCACCTTTGTTCTTGCTGACATTAAAATGCGCGACAATTCATTTTTAGAATGGTCTACCACAGGTGAAACTGGTGTTTTGGATTATGACATAGAACAATTCAAATGGAACCATTGGGTCAGTGTGGGTCAAGTTAGAGGAAAGGGAAGCGAGATTCAAAATAAATACTCTTTTAAGGTACCCTTGCATTCAGGAGTGAATAAATTCAGAGTGACGCAAACCGATAATTCAGGAGAAAAACGTATTTCTGAAGAAGTTACACAAGAATCAAGTATAAAAGAGTTTTCAATGACCCCAACTAGTGTAAGAGATGATATCTTCTTCTACTCAGGAGGGAATAAAAAGAAAACCCGGTATGAAGTTTTTGATGCCTTTGGAAATCTTTTAAAGGTTGGATTCGCAGACCATGTAGATTGCCGAAATATTGTAAATGGCATCTACTACATGAATTACGACAATAAAAATGAAAAGTTCTTAAAAGCCAGTGAATGATAAAAAAAATTGAACACCTTGGAATTGCCGTTGCCTCAATTGAAGCTTCTCTTCCACTTTTTGAAAAGCTTCTCGGTAAAACAATGTACAAAACAGAAATTGTTGAATCCGAAGCTGTAAAAACGGCATTTATTGAACTTGGAGAGTCAAAAATAGAGCTCGTCGAGGCAACTGACTCAAGCTCTTCTATCGCAAAGTTTTTAGAAAAAAATAGAGAAGGGTTTCATCACCTGGCTCTTGAGGTTGAAGACATTGAATTTGAGATAGCGCGTCTAATGAAAGAAGGATTTACGCTTATACACAGCGAACCAAAAGCGGGTGCGGACAATAAGAAAATCGCCTTTCTACATCCTAAATCTACGAACGGTATGCTCATAGAGCTTTGTGAAGAAATTACTTAATCTTCGTATTCGTTCTTATCTAAACGCTTGATTACAACCTTAAGATTTTCTTTTTTCTTCTTTCTTCTTGCTGAAATAGATGTTTTTGTAAAGAATTTGTGCTTCTTAAGAAAGTCCACTTGAATCTTATCCCAAGCGCGATCGCTGTCTATTTTACCCATGCCTCTGAGTTCTAGCCTCAATCGGTTAGAAATTTGCTCGAAGTCATTGCGTCCCAAATAATCAAGATCCGCATCGCAAATAATCTCTTGCAACTTATTTATTGGCCTGTGTGGAATTTCAGTCACGTGAATAAGCTCCACGATTGTTTTAATATGTTGTTCTGTATAGCCATACTTTGGCAGCCACTCTGACGCCATTTCAGCACCAATACTTTCATTGTTTTCGTACTGCCTCACAAAACCTGCATCATGTAAAATCGCCGCGGTTTTTAATAAAAATAGGCCTTCATCTGTGACACCCTCCGAGAGTGCAATTCTCTCAACAGCTTGAACGACATCTATGGAATGGTTTACGGAATGGTACAACAATTTATCTGACAAACCAGCTTTTAAATAATCTAGAACGAAATGCTCTGTTTTGTAGTATTTAATAGAGCTGAAATGATGTAGCTCAACGATTTCACTAAACTTATTGTTTGGAAATAAGCCCTCCCCTTTTTCAGATAGTTCAGGCTTTATTTTAAGTACCGAATACATATCCACCTCGATACCACCTTTAATATTGACTTTTCCCTTAGGAGCACATTCAAAATAAGGCTCTATAAGCGTAAACGTAGTTCCCGAAATTGTTACCTCGCCAGGTGCACCAAACTTTTCCATCTGCTGTGCTTGGTTGACCGTTGGTCCCCAGATATCATAAGCAAGCTTTAAGTCTCCTATTATACCAGCGATTACCGGTCCTGTATGAATTCCGAGACGGATTTCCCAATAATCACTATGGTTGGCAATGGCATCAAACTTCAGCTTTGACATGTAATCCTGGATTTGCAATGCTGCAATACAGGCATTCATAGGATTGATTGAATTCTCAATCGGAATACCTCCAGCGCACATGTACGCATCACCTATTGTTTTGATTTTTTCAAGGTCATTACTTTGAATAAGTTCATCAAATCTTTTAAATAAAACATCCAAACGCTTTACCAATCGACTTGGTCGCATTCTTCTAGAGATGTTTGTGAAACCAACCACATCTGTAAACATCACCGTCACCTTGTCAAAGGCATTCGCTTCTACCTTTCCATTTACCTTGAGCTCCCTGACGACCTCCTCTGGAAGGGCATTTGCCAACCATCGTTCAGCATTGTCTTTTTCGACTTGTAAAAGCTCTTGTTGAAGCACTACATTGTTTTTTTCTTCTTCGAGAAGCTTACTTTGCTCTTCAATTCTTGATTTTTGATTGCTAATCTCACGTGTTCTTTCCGTAACTTTTATCTCTAGCTTTACTTGCTCTCTCCGCTCAGATTCTATTCTACGCTTAAAAAATAAAAAAGCCAACACTGAAATAATTAATGCTACAATCGTCCAAAACCACCAAGTCCCCCAATAAGGAGGTAAAATAGATATTTCAAGAACTTTAGGTTTTTTACTCCACGACCCCTCACCAAGTTTAGCATAAATCTTTAATTGATAGTCTCCAGGGGATAATGAATTAAAAGTGATTTCACGATTTTTTTCAATGAATCTTTCACTATATACAGATCCAATAAGTTCAAACTTAAATTGGGTCAACTCAGGATTGGATAAGTCACTAGTTTGAAACCGAATGGTAAAACTACGATCGGTGTATGGCAGTTCTATGAAGGATGTTTTTGCAATTGGCTGTTTTAAAGGTGAACCCTCTTGACCTGGTTTCAACCATCCACCATTCAATTTAAACTTAGTTATGATGACTTCTTGTTCTGTATTGGCAATATTCAATTCATTTGGCCTAAAAACATTGTAGCCGTAAATGGAACCGAAAAAAAGCTCTCCATTAGAAGAGTTGAAAAAGGCATTTGAATTAAACTCGTTGCTCACTAAACCATGAACCTCAAGATATGATTTAACATCCGTATTTGATGGATTATAAGACGCAATACCCTTGTTTGTACTAATCCATATTCTCTTTCCATCATTAAGAATACCATAAATAATGTTGTTTGGTAGTCCCGCATTTTTATCGATTTTTTTTATCTCTCCTGAGACAAAATCTACATATAGCATTCCAGAACCATAAGTTCCGAGGTATAAATTCCCTTTTTCATCATCACACAAGGCTGTGGCATAATCTTTAGTTACGTTGCGGATAGCACCATTTATTGGATGTGGCTGAATCATATAATTACCCGTTTCATTTTTAACAAGCAAATTGATTCCCCCTGAGCTTGTAGCAAACCAAATCCGACCTTTTCGGTCCTTATAGATTACTCTGCATGTTCCAGGTAAAAGAGATTCTTTCGGCCTGTTCACATTGTGCTCAAAACGCTTGGAATTACCCGTTCTAATATTGTAAAGAAAAACTGCGCCTTTGGTCGCCAAGAGATAGCGCTCGGAGTCTAGACTCTCTATACCGTATAAACGATTATACTTAGATAGGATAATCGGATTTACATAATTCAATCGAGTGTAGCCAAAACTATTATCCTCATTGATTTCTAATTTAAAAAGGCCGTCCTCAAACCCAACTAAAACCGTAGTTGAATCAACTGCGTAGGAGGATAGCACGTTGAATCTTGCCTCTTTTGTCCCTGGAACGACATTTTTTTTCCAACGATTGAGATGCGTGAAAAGCCCTGTTTTTCTGTCAAGTCTAGACATACCAAGGTCAGTACCGACAAATAAATAATTTCCGCTTTTATCTTCCGTAAATGTCCAGACATTTGGAGAAGGCAAACTCTTCTTAGGATTCGCTCCAGGACCGACACCTATAAAACCAGAATATTTAGGGTCAAAACTAGAAATCCCTCTTTGACTTCCGATCCATAACTTTTTGTTTTTGTCTTCAAAAAGAACATTCAAATCATTGTACATCAATGCGCTCTTTTGAAACATATCTTGGGTGCTATTGATCAAATCTCCTCGCTCATCAATTGTATATAGTCCGTTTCCTGTCGTTGCGAAAAACCATTGGCCTTGGGATAAGCAAATATTCATTACCTGAATATTTTGTAGCTCAGGGTAATCTTGAAATTCTCGCAACAAACAGTTAGATTTTATATCTAGCTGAAATACACCAACATTTGAACCCACATATATATTGCTGTCCGAAATAAGAGAAATATTCAAAATGGAAAAATCCTCAAAACCAAGAACATCCGTTCTTACCTTCTTTAAAGAATTGGAGTTAAAATCATAAATAAAAAGCTCGTGTGCTCCTGTGCGAATAATTAAGCTATTTCTCACATATATCGCAGAACTTATATCACTCGCGCTATTGCCCCAATTAAATAACTTGAACTGTTTTTTATCCCTATCAAACCGAAATACTCCTTGATTAAGTGTGGCAATCCAAAGGTCATTGCCCTCACCGATCGAAATAGAGGAGATATCAATATTCTTTTTATTGTTGGGTGTGTAGGTCTGAAATTTTTCTGTGTTTGGACTGTATTCAGTTAAACCATTATGTGTCCCAAACCATAACTTTCCGTCTTTTGTTTTAGCGGAGCTTGTAATAAAAGGATTATTGATCCCTTCTTCTTCATCTGAATTGAAAATTTCAAACTTAACCCCATCAAATCTGTTGAGCCCATCTTGTGTCCCAATCCACAATGCACTATTGTCGTCTTGTACAATTGTATTTACGGAACTTTGGGAAAGCCCATTATTAATTGTATAGTTGTTGAATCGGTAAACAGATTGTGCACCAATAAAAAAGGGTAGAAGCGCAATGAAAAAGATAAGTTTTTTCACAAGATGATTCGCTATTGTTCTGTGGATTCGTTTGAATTGTTTGCTTGAATCAGAGAGTTTTCCATATCTCTGTCAAACATATACATACCTCCAGAGTCTGTTCCAATCAAATTGAGCTTGTCTAATATTGTTCTTGCCAAGGCTTCCTCTTCGAGCTGCTCTGAAACATACCATTGAACAAAGTTGTGGGTTGTATAATCTTTTTCCTGCAGACAGACGTCTACTAAATTATTTATACTCGCTGTCACTCCAATTTCATGCTTAAGAAGAGACTCAAAAACATTTTTCAAGCTTTTAAATTCATGCGGTGGTTTTTCCAATTGAGGAACATCAGCGCGGCCGCCTCGTTCATTTACAAACTTGACAAGCTTCAGCATATGAAAGCGTTCCTCGTCAGAGTGGGTGTACATAAAGTTTGCCGTTCCATTTAACCCGTTAGATTCTGCCCAACAGGCCATAGAAAGATAATACTGAGAAGACGATGCTTCTTTTTTAATTTGGTCGTTTAAGGCTGCTTCTACTCTATTATTCATAATTGTTCATGTTTACTTGTTTGAATACAACAATTGATACACCTAAAAGTTAAGTATTAAAATTTAAAAAACCATGACAATAGTGGCAACGGAAAAGTAATGTTGTCTCCCGAATCCCAAACCGAGATTCCTGCAATGGCAATTTGAAAAGCCCTATTTTCATTTTTTTGAAAGCGCATCCCAGGCATCATATAAAGAGCCGCAAACTGATCTATCACCTGACCTCCTTCTGTAACGGTAAAAATATAAGGGGAATCTTCTCCACCGATAAATTCAGAGTCAAAAGAAGAGTTTTTCATTGAACCAAAAGCAAGCATCGAGTCAAAGAAAATACTTGCACTACTAGTTAATTGGAAAATTCCCGCGACAGATAGAATAGGTGCTTTCAACAAATCCGGACTTACTTCTGTCGGTATAGTAGGTTGCACATAATAAGTATTAGTTGATCCATCCATATAAGTTACTGTTTCAGAATCTCCGGTGTATACGCCCGGCTTCATTCTTTCAATACCAGGTCGCAAATATCCAAATCCAGCTGAAAAACTTATGTTGTTTTTTCGATCACCATAAGTAAATGTACCCCAATGTAATCCGCCGAATCCTTGAAAACCATTTAAATAACCACTTGTACCGACCATTGAAGCGATTGAAAAATTAATTTTTTTATTTGATGTAGGTATCGTGTATTTACCCACAGCTACAAGAGGGCTTCCTATCCATGTCGTCATAATACCCAAATTCAACCGGTCATTCACCGCAAAATGAACTTCCGGACCGAATAAATTCACCATGGCATAATGATCATTTCGCTTGATTGGTAAAGCATTGTTGGTAAAAGCATAACGGGTTGAAAAGGGACTTTCCTCGAGAAACTCTCCGTTTTTTATTTCATCTTTGTTTTCAATTAGCGTTATTCTTTTTACTTCTGACTTTAGAATATAAATTTTACCTATTGATTCAGTTTCGATAAGTAATTCACGAGCATCATCACTTAATATCTTAGCTATATACTTGGTTCCATCGTTTTTTTCAATTAATCTTAAGGTTGAATCTGTTGATTCAACTTGCCCATAAACATTAGAAGAAACTGCGATTAAAAATGAGATAAAAAGAAACCTAAGGAGTTTTTTCATAAAAAAATTTAAGGTGCTAAGTTACGATATAATTTCGGTGAACCCTCAATGAAAGGGCAGTTAAAACTTCGTATGGAATTGTGTCCAATTGAGCAGCAAAATCAAGAATAGATTGATTTTCGCCAATGATCTCAACCGCTTCCTGATCTTGAAGCTTTAATCCTGTAACATCAACCATCACCATATCCATGCAAACATTTCCCACGGTTTTGCAACTTTTTCCTGCGATAAAAACGGACCCTTTGCCTTTTCCTAAAGACCGTCTAAAGCCATCGGCATAACCCACTGGAACAATTGCAATAGTAGTTTCTTTTTTAGCGATAAACTCCCTATTGTAACCAACAGTATCCCCTTTATTTAGGTGTTTTATTTGCGTCACTTCACTTCTCCATTCAATCACCGGCTCAAGCTGTTTTTTAGCCTTTAAATTTTCAGTTACACCATAAACAACAAGCCCCATTCGGACCATATCCAAAGCCGCATTAGGCTCAGTGATTATTGCTGCAGAATTCGCCATATGTTTGATATACGGATATGAAATATGCTTACTTAACACTCCACATGCACCAAGGAATGCATCTAGCTGATGTTTCGTAAATGAAGTATCAAATTTGTTATCTGATTCAGCAAAATGGGAATAAACCCCCTTCAGATAAAGTTCTGGTTGAGAGTGAAGAATATCTATAAAGTTTGGGATTTCAGAAGGTTTTATCCCCAAGCGATTCATTCCTGAATCTATTTTCAGATGCATCGGAAAACTGGTTCTTTTTTTCAAAATTAAGGCACTCACAAAGTCGTCAAGAAGCTTTAATGAAAAAATCGCGGGTTCTAAATTATATTCTATACAATCGTGAAAATCATCAGAACTAGGACTCATTACCAAAATAGGACACTTGATCCCATAATTTCGAAGTTGTACACCTTCATCTGTATAAGCTACTCCCAAATAATCAATACCCAACTGCTCAATAAACATGGACGTTCTTTTCATCCCTGTTCCATACGCATTAGCCTTCACCATTACCAAACTTTTAGTTTGCTCAGGCAGAAGGTCTTTTAAAGCATGGATATTCTTTCTCAAGGCACTCAAATTGACATTTATTTTGGTTCTATGGTGCTTAAGCTTAAGTTGATGTGCTACTTTATTCATTGAAGAACCTGCATTTCCCTTGACTAAAATGACCGCATTATTTAAAGAAGATTCTTCAAGATTTAATTCATCTATAAAATGACAATTCACCGGTGCATAACGTTCAAGCAAAGCTTCTATCTCATACTTTGGGAGTGACACCTTTTTTGGCAACAATAACAATCGTTTCTTGGATTTAGCAAGTGTACTTTGGTACTGCAGTGCTGCCTCCAATGATTCTTTATCTAGGCTGTAGGTATCATTGATAACTAGTGACCCATGTATTCCATCAAAGGTTTCAAGTCGCATTGCGAGATCTGAAAACTGGATATCTTCATTGGGTTCTGCATCAAAGAAGTTTGCAACACCCATGGCCATAATTGCGTTATCTTCTTTGAATTTGTCCAAAAAGCCCAATTCTCTGAGCCATGGTTGAAAGTCAGCAGCCAAGAGCTTTACTACTCCCTTATTTCCAGACCAAAAATCATCTATTTTGGATGCAAGTTGAAAAACAGACGAGCACCCTTTCATGAAGTTTAAATACTCCATCTTTTTACTATCCTTTCCAGAAAAATTTTCATTGTGCTTGTCTCCAATATGACCAATTACAACATGAGAAGGAGCAAGCATCTCATTGAAGACCTTTCCTTCATCTGGAAGAGAAATAGAAAGCTCAAACAGACCAATATCTGCAGATGAATGTAGCTCCAAAATAGAAAGGGCAACACCTAGTTTAGAGTTATAGCTCTTAGGAGATTTCACAAGTCTATACTTACGCTTTAATAAGGACCCAAGCCATTCTTTAATTATTGTTTTACCATGGGTTCCAATTATAGCAACAATTGGAATGTTAAACTGTCCTCTATGCCATTTAGCAAGCTTCATTAAAGCATCCAAGGGGTCATTCACTTGCAAATAAACTGCATCTAAATGGGCGGTCTCAGGGGTTTTTTCAACAACAAATGCACGAACACCTTTTTGATAGGCATTCTCAATAAACGCATCACCACTGCGGAATTTTCCTGTCAATGCAAAAAACAATTTACCACTACCTTGTTTAAGTATTCTAGTATCATAAACAACTTCGTTTACAACAAAAGTGTCATTTTGATCGCTACCATTAAGTTCAAAAAGGTTGCGAAGCTGACCTATAGTAAGCTTTAAAATCACAATGCAGATTTATTAAAGCATGAACGGCAAAGTGGACGGTATTCTTCAACTGCACCTAGCATTACCTGATCAGTATCGGCTACCAGCCTATTGGAAAACTGAGCAAGGTTACCACACGATACACAAATAGCGTGAACCTTAGATACGTATTCTGCAGATGCCAGTAATGCCGGCATTGGTCCAAAAGGGGCTCCTGTGTAATCCATGTCTAATCCAGCAAGGATTACTCTTATTCCTCGACCGGCAAGCTCGGAAGCTACCTCAACCAACTGATCATCAAAAAACTGGGCTTCATCAATGGCCACAACTTTTTGGTTCTCAACAGCATCGAGTATCTCTTTCGAATTAGCAACGCGCACAGCATTAAATTCTGTACCCCTGTGGCTGACAACATTTTTGTCACTGTATCTTTTATCCACCGATGGTTTGAATAAGATTAATTCTTGCCTTGCAAACTCGGCACGCCTCAACCTTCTTATGAGCTCTTCAGTTTTACCCGAAAACATAGAGCCGCAAATGACTTCAACCCACCCGTTTGATCTATTTTGAATTGGAAATTGTTCTAAAAACATAGGTGCTTATTTAAACTATTCGGCTACATCTTAAAAAGCAAATTATTTAGCTTACAGATTAGGAGCAAGATAATAACTTTTGGCTAAATAAAGCGACTGTCTAATCTCAAAAATAAAGACTAATTAATGTAAATTAGTCGAAATCTATTTTGATATTAAAAATGAAGAAATCCGTATTTATTTTATGCTTTATAATCTCCATTCAGTTAAATGCACAAGGTGATTTTAACTATAGAGAATTTACAAAAGTCATGTGCTCTCCAGAGTTTCATGGAAGAGGCTATGTTAACGGGGGAGATTCAATAGCGGCAGCATATATCGCTCAAGCCTATTCTCAGATCGGATTGACTCCAGTTTTAGAGGATTATTTCCAGCCTTTCAGCTTCGATGTCAACACCTTTCCTAGCAGATGTGATGTATTGCTTTCAGGAAGAAAGCTCATGCCCGGACAAGATTATGTAGCAGCACCAACATCTTCAGGAACAGGCACCCAAGCTCCATTCAACCCTAGGTTATTTTATTCCAAATTTGTTTCAGGAGCAGTATTTCTAGAGCGCATCAAAAAAGGAGATATAGCCGACTTTAATTTGAAAGAAAATGACATTCTAATTGTCAAAAACATGGGTTACTCCTCAGATAGCAGCCGACAAATAAGCTATCTAATTAGCCAATACGCACGTTTTAAATCGGTAATAGAGGTAGTAGATAAAAAATTTACTTGGTCGGTTAGCCCAATAGTATATAAAAAGATCCACCTTCAGATACAATCTTCTGCTTTCGACATTCAAAAAAACGGCCAAGAGATTAGTATAAATATTCACAATCGATTTATTAATGGATATATCGCAAGAAATGTAATTGGTCTTATTAAGGCCCGTAAAAAAGCAAAATCAACAATCATGCTCACGGCCCACTATGACCATTTAGGACGGCTTGGCTCAAAAACCTTTTTCCCCGGAGGAAATGACAATGCAAGCGGAGTTGCAATGATGCTCTCGATAGCAAAAAACTTTAGACAAAAACCCATGAGAAATACGAATATTTTAGTCGTAGCCTTTGCAGGTGAAGAGATTGGGCTATTGGGATCAAAACACCTTTCTGAGAACCCAGTCATCTCACTAGATAAAATAAAGTTTCAGCTTAATATGGACATTATGGGGAGTGGAGAAAAAGGAATTACGGCAGTCAATGGGAAAATCTTTAAAAAAGAATTTAAAAAGCTTCAAAAACTAAATACGAAATTAAAAGCAGTTCCCGCAGTTAAAGCACGTGGGAAAGCAGCAAATTCAGACCACCATCATTTTACTGAAAAAGGCGTTCCTGGGTTTTTCATTTATACCATGGGAGATAATCAAAATTACCATGATATTTATGATACTTATGAAGCACTCAGCTTTGACTCCTTCGAAGGGCTTTTGGAGCTATTTGAGAAATTGATACGCCGATTATGACTTGGTCGACTGAACAAGTGATATAGACTGAATTATTAGAAGAACAATACAAAGGCCCAAGGCATGTACTACTTGAATCCAAGGGGCATGCCGAAGAACCAAAACAAGCTCAAAAGTCAAAAAAGCTAGAAACTGCATTACCGTCATAATCATGAAATTCACAACGAATCTTTTTGGATTATTCTGAACACCGATATGCACAAAGAACCATGAAGAGGTAAAAAGAACCATCAAAAAAGTTGAATTCAAGATGTTTTTAGGCTCTGCAAGAGTTGGAAGATATACTTGAGAAAACAAGAACGCACAAAGAAGGGCTGCATACAAAACAAGTAAGCCGTTGAGCCTTTTACGAATCATCGTCTTTGTTCATTTTGATTACTTCTCTAATTACAAGTGTAAGAGATCCTATGACACCAGATAAAGATAGCGCAACGGTGTACCAGGGTGTTGACATTTCATAACGCTCGTCTAAATACATTCCACCCCATGTAAAGGCATAAATAATCAACCCCATTTGAATGCCTAAGGATGAGAACTTAACATACTTGTTGGCTTTCCTTTTAAGCGATGGCCGCTTATTCTTCATTCAACTCTAATTCGGAAACGTCGCTCATATCAGGCAAAACAGAAGACATTTTACAGGTTCCTTCAAAAAATGACCCTTCGTCAATCTTCAACTTAAGTGTTTCAATATTTCCATGGATTCTCGATGTCTCTTTAAGGGTCAGCAGGTCTTCCACCTTTAGCTCACCATCAATTTTACCATAAATCTCGCAAGTAAGACAATTTAGATTCCCCTTAACGCGACCTGAGCTACCAATAGTTACCTTTCCCTTGCAAGCTATATTCCCATGAATTTCTCCTTCAATATGAATATTGCTATCCGTGACAATGTCACCCAACAGTTTTGTTCCTGCAATAATTAAATTCGTTTCTTGTGTGTGTGAATTTCCCATAGTTGTATTTTCTATTTCTTTCCGCTTAAACATGGTCCAATTTAGTAAAAATCATCATAAAAAGATTTGTATTCGTTTAATTTCGAAGTTTCAATCAATAATTTCAAATTGGTTTTCCCGATGGAATATATTTTATTGTTTTGAAACTCCTCTAGGTACTCATAACCAGCTTTGTAAGAGTTAATGTACTCTTGAGCTGATTTTGAATCATCAAACTCTTTTACCACCACAAATGGATCTTTTTTTACTGTTCTACTTATGCTTTCTTTCAATGCCTTAGCTCTATGAATTTTTCTATTAAATGACTTTACTCCTGATTTCAGATCTTCAATCTCTTCTTCCTCCTCGTCCACAAAAACAATAACAAAATGTTTTTCAGAAAATGCTCTTTTATAAATATAGTCTGGCTCGAAAGAAAGCTCCTCATTCTCAGAATACCCATTCTTCAAAATGTCCAATAAATCCTTTGCTACATCCGCCTGAGGTGTTCCTGGTTTCTCATCTATAACTCTATTTATTAAGGGCTTCAATAAGGTTTTGTCTTCGGTAATTTGACCCATGGCAAACACATGTAAAAGCAAGTACTCGGCGCGGAATGCATTGGTGAGGTCTTCATTGATAACCTTTAACGAGGCCGATGCAACCTCAGTATATTTTCCGTTAAAGTATAACTCCGCCACATCTATATATTCTTGCTCATTTAACTTCTCAGACTCCTTTTGTTTGATGTAAAAATCAGGGTCCTTTAAATATTTTGCTGCGTCTGATTTCGGATAAAAATCCAATATGTGAGATACAAAGGGTTGTTTTTTGCCCGTTGCTTCATTGATTTTATACAATTGAAAAGCCGAAGAAAGATCCGTAAGGTTACGCTTGTTTTTTGCAAGAACACGTTCAAATTGAATCTGAGCGAGTTCCGTTTCATTTAAGATTTCTTTGTACAAGACACCGCTAGTATAAAGCGCCTCAAACAAACGAAGCTCTGAGACAGCGAAAGCACTATCCGTCAAAGGAATGTTTTTTCGAAGATTATCAATGGTCAACGAATCTGAATCTGAATCTGAATCTTCCGCAAGTAAAGAATCTGTGTTGGTAGAGTCTGATTGCTCGCTTATTTCAAAGGTCGTTTTTTCACTTCTTCTCCAGTGGTCTTCATTCTCTCGTGTAGTTCCCCATATTTTCCTAAACTCTTCGAAGCCTTGCTGGCGCAATTTAGGATTGCTAAAAACAGATTTACTTGAATTGGCATTGGAATTCGCATTGCTTTGCTCTTGAAGTGCAAGAAGCCTTGCTGCCTGTCGTTCTTTACGTTCTTGGGCTTCCTTCTTCAATTGCTTCAAAGTTTCCTTAAGAAACCGTTCGCGCTCCTTCTCAGGCATTAGAGCAATACGTTCCACACTATCCTCAAAATTTACAGTTTCAATAGCCACAACAAGATCGGAAAGCTTAGTAGCTTTCTCTATTACAAGAGCTCCATTCGGGTACCCTTCAGGAATAAAGCGAGCGCATGAATCATAATATTTCTGTGCAGAGACATAATTACGATCGGCATAGCTAATATCACCTAGCTTCTCATATGCCATTGCTTTTTGGCGGGCATTTCCATTAGAATAAAAAGCACATTCCGTGAGGTAATTGACTCCCATTTCTTTATCTCCACGGTTTAACTCTAGGTTCGCCATGGCATAATAAATCTGATCTTTATATTGTGCATTTTTCGCGTCCTTTAGCATTCTTTTAAGGTCCTTGCTTAAACGCTCCCCTCCACCACAAATAGCCCTGTTCAGCCGCGCATTAAATGCAATTTCAAATGGTGCCGTAGATTTTAGGGATTTTGAAAAATGATATGCAGCAGAGTCTAGTTGATTGCTGTTCTGATAAAGCTGACCTAGTATAAAATTCAATCTTGTCTTTTCTTTTGAAGTTGGACATTTCAGAATTGCATATTTCAAGCCTTTTATTGCCTCAGGATAGTCTTTTCTTTTAATGGCTAAATCGGCATATGATTTATAAATATCAAACTGCAGGCTTTTGCTGATTTCAGGAATGATATCTTCACCTGCTGGCTTTTTCTTAACAAAAGGGATATAATCTTTAAATGTTTTTTTTCGTTGTGCTTTAGAAATTCCATTTAAATCATCCAGTGTCAGCTTCGCATCGGCATAAGATCTCTGTTCAATATGGATTTTTGCCATCCATAATTTAGCGACATAAAAGGAAGGGTCTTTGGCAAATAAACGCTTTACAAATTGAAAGTTCTTTAAAGACTTTTCATACTCGCGCTTATAATAAAGTGCTCTTCCTATTGTTATCCAATTCTCGTCAATCCATTTGTTGTGCTCGACATCTTTGTAGTACATATCCTCTGTACTAGGCATACTGTGATTCTTAATGACTTCTGAACATTTTACAACTGCAGTATCAATTGCCGAGTGCATTGCTTTTGCTTCCTTCTCATCAGGTAAAGGATTGACATCTAAAATTGAATAGAAATCATCTTTATTAGAATTATAAAAGCTTCGTAGCGCCTGATCCAAAAGCTCATTGGCATTAAAATAACCATTATACTTAGCTGTTGCTGAATGATAGGTCCTGTTTAAAAAGGCGTTGTTCTCTGTTGAGCAAGAAGAAAACAGCAGAAAAAGCAACAATAAAATGTATAAACCTGATTTCATGAGAGCCAATGTCTTACTATAACTTGATTTAATGGACTTTAGTATATAAAATAAAGATTTCTATGCAATGTTTGTAAAAACCTGCTGAATATCGTCGTCATCCTCAATCTTATCAAGCATTTTCTCAATATCAACAAGCTGCTCTTCCGTAAATTCGACTGGTGAGGTCGGGTATCTTTTAAGACCTGATTTCTGAATAGAGATTCCCAAGTCATCCAGTCCCTTGGAAATTGTACCAAAAGAGGTATAATCTCCAAAAACAAATAAAATTTGTTCTTGCACTTCAAGCTCTTCCACACCCGCATCGATCAAATTAAATTCAAGCTCTTCAAGATCCATTTCATCTGTCATCTCTATTTCAAAAACACTTTTCCTTTGAAACATGAATTCTAAAGATCCAGTAGGTACAATACTTCCTCCAGCTTTATTAAAATACGATTTTACATTTGCAACCGTTCTTGTAGAGTTATCCGAAGCGCATTCAACAAAAACAAGAACTCCGTGTGGACCCTTTCCTTCATAATTCATTTCTGAAAAAAGGTCTGTGTCTTTTTGAACTGAGCGAGATATGGCGGCTTCAATATTGTCCTTGGGCATGTTTTCAGACTTTGCATTCTGAATGGCAGTCCTAAGCTTAGCATTCGTCGAGGGGTCCATCCCACCCTCTTTGGCAGCCATGGTAATTGCCTTTCCTAGCTTTGGAAAGATTTTGGACATTTTGTCCCATCTCTTTTCTTTTGCTGCTCGCCTATATTCAAATGCTCTTCCCATATTTTGCTTTTGACAAAAATAGGGAATTGACCTTGTTTGGTCAAGTTAGGAAGCCTTAAATGCCTTTAGGATTTCGTCGATATAATTGAGTAAAGATTCTCGACCGAATTTTGACTCAGAAGAAGTCACAAAAACAGGAGGTAACTCAGTCCAAAATTTCAAGAGCTCTTTGCGGTAATGAGATAAGTTTTTTTGAAGAGCAGAGCTAGAAAGCTTATCAGTTTTAGTGAAGACCAAGGAAAACGGTATCCCTTTTTCTCCACACCAATTCATGAATTCAAGGTCTATTTTTTGAGGAGGAAGACGGGCATCAATCAATACAAATGTTGTCATTAGGCTTTCACGATGCAGCAAATACTCCGTTATAAAAATCTCCCAGCTGTGTCGGCTTTTTTTTGAGGCCTTGGCATAACCATATCCTGGTAAATCAACCAAATACCAATCTTCATTAATTTCAAAATGATTGATTAATTGCGTTTTTCCCGGTGTTGAAGATGTTTTTGCTAATTTCTTTTTACCCGTAATCATATTGATTAGAGAAGACTTACCAACATTTGACCTTCCTATAAAAGCAAACTCGGGTCTACCATCCATAGGACACTTTTTAAATGTCGTATTCGAAATCAAAAAAGAAGCGTTTGTGATGTCCATTTGGCAAATCTAAGATTTTCTGTGCTTAATTGAGTCTTAAAGAACAATAAAGCCGGTCAGTTGTTTTAGTTTTGTACTTCACTATAGTTATGGCCGAATATAAAATAAAAGATCTCGAAAACCTTACAGGTATTAAGTCCCATACGATTCGTATTTGGGAAAAGAGATACAGTATATTATCTCCGGAAAGAACCGATACCAAAATTAGAACTTATTCAGACGACGAATTGACACACTTGTTAACTGTAAGCATGTTGAATCGAAATGGCATCAAAATATCCAAAATTGCCAAACTCGAGCAAAAAGACATGAACAATTTGCTTTGGGACATAAAGGTCAATAAAGAACCTGAGTATAGTATGGATAAATTGATACTAGCTTTAGTATCTCTGGATGAAGAACTATTTAAAGGAACCATGAACACGCTCATCGAAAAATATGGCCTTGAAAAAACTTTTGTTGATCACCTAATACCTTTCTTGGATCGCATCGGTATTATGTGGTTGATTGGTTCAATCAATCCTTCGCAAGAGCATTTTATGTCTAACCTAATTCGGCAAAAAATCATTTCGGAAATTGATAAACAACCAATTCCGAAGCCAGACAGTAAGTCCATTTTAATGTACCTTCCCGAGCATGAGTGGCATGAAATCAGTCTTTTATTCTATCAATTCTTGTTGAGAGAGAAAGGAGTACACACCTCTTATTTAGGACAAAGTCTGCCTTATCCTTCTCTGATAGAAAGTATTGATAAACTAAAACCAAATGCGATTCTCTCTTCTTGGCTCACAGCCGTGGATAAAAAGTTCGTAGTGAGTTATTTCAAGCAACTAAAAAGAGATCTTCCCGATTTAAAAGTGTTTGCGGGAGGAGCACAAATTAAATCTAACAGTAAAGACCTCGAAAAATACATCATTGAGGTTCACAATATTCCAGAGTTGCTAGAGCATTTAGAGAAATAGCAAGCTTCAGTTCATGTTGAAAAATTCCTGAACCTCAACTAAACAACAATATTCACAATTTTACCGGGAACAACAATAACCTTTTTTGGTGTTTTGCCTTCCAACCATTTCTGTGTAAGCTCCATAGCTTCAACCTCTTTTTGAACTTCTGTTCTATCCAATGACAAAGACAAGTTGGCTTTAAAGCGCATTTTTCCATTAAACGAAATAGGATAATCAAACGAATCTTCAACTAGATAATCAGCATTAAAGACAGGGAATGAGGCCACAAACAAACTCCCTTCTTCTTTTCCAATTTTCATCCATAGTTCCTCACAAAAATGAGGTGCATAAGGAGCAAGAAGAATAAGGAATTGTTCTAATACCTCAAGGTTCTTACACTTCTGTTCTGTGAATTCATTTACTGCGATCATAAAAGTGGATACGCAAGTATTCAAAGAATATCGATCGAGATCATCGGTTACCTTTTTTATTGTCTTGTGTAGGGTTTTAAGAGCCGCTTTGGGGGCTTCATTACCTTCTTGCAAGACACATGAACCTTCTGGATTGCAATAAAGCCTCCAGCATTTACGCAAGAAGTTATGAACCCCTGAAATACCTTTTGTGTCCCAAGGCTTACTCTGTTCTATGGGACCCAAAAACATTTCGTAAAGTCGAAGGGTATCCGCTCCATAATTTTGAATGAGTTCATCAGGAGTTTGAACATTAAACTTGGATTTTGACATCTTCTCGACCTCATCACCACAAATATAATCCCCGTTGTCCTCTAAAATAAAAGATGCATCGGCATATTCCTTGCGCCAGTTTTTGAAGCCTTCTATATTGAGCTTATTATTTTCAACCAATGAAATATCAACATGTATCGCCTGGGTATCCTCCCCCTGAATTTTTCCTTTAGAAATGAAAGTATTGCTATCTGTGATTCTGTATACAAAACTACTTTTGCCAAGAATCATACCCTGGTTTATGAGCTTTTTAAAAGGCTCTTCAAAAGATATATATCCTTGATCGAAAAGAAACTTAGTCCAAAACCTAGAGTAAAGCAAATGACCGGTCGCGTGCTCCGCCCCTCCAATATATAAGTCGACTTGTTTCCAGTATTCGGACTTTTCTTTCGAAACAAATTCATTTTCATTCTTGGGATCCATATACCGTAAAAAGTACCAAGAACTGCCGGCCCAACCAGGCATCGTGTTGAATTCCATTCTATCGCCCGCAAAATAATTCCAAGAAGCTTTTTCTGCCCTTGCCAAAGGAGGCTCGCCATCTTGAGTAGGCAGATAACTATCAACCTGCGGAAGCTCAATAGGTAAGTGTTGGTCTTCAACAGCATAAGGTAGATCATCCTTGTAGTATATAGGAAAAGGCTCGCCCCAATATCTTTGACGAGAAAAAACAGCATCTCTTAACCTATAATTTGTTTTCCCTTGTCCAAAACCTTTTGACTCTAAGGTCTCAATTGATTTTCTTATTCCTTCTAAAACAGAACACCCATTTAAAAAAGAAGAATCTTTGAGCAACCCTGTTTTCTCGGTATGCGCACCCTCAGAAAGGTCAACATCTTGAAATATATTTTTAATAGAAATATCAAAATGACGTGCAAAATCATAATCTCTCTGGTCTCCGCAAGGGACAGCCATTACCGCACCTGTTCCATAAGAGGCAAGTACATAATCAGCTATCCATATTTCGATTTTCTCACCACTCAAGGGATGTATGGCAAATGCTCCGGTGTTTTCTCCTGTAATTGTCTTCACATCACTTTGGCGATCGCGTTCAGACTTCTTAGCGGCTGCGCGCTGATAGTTTAAAACAGCTTCTTTGTTTGATCCCGTTGTGATATCTTCAACATAGGGGTGTTCTGGAGCCAAAACCATAAAGGAAACACCAAATATAGTATCCGGTCTAGTTGTGAAAACCTCGACCGGGCTATCATAACCCTCTATGTCAAATTTAACGGAACAACCTACTGACTTTCCAATCCAATTTCTTTGCTGCTCCTTAAGAGAATCTGTCCAATCTATTTGGGTTAAGCCCTCAAGTAACCTTTCGGCATAAGCTTTAATACGCATAGACCATTGACGCATTTTTTTCTGAACAACAGGATAGCCCCCTCGCTCAGACTTACCATTGATGACCTCATCATTGGCAAGAACTGTTCCAAGCTCAGGACACCAATTCACCCAACTATCGGCCAAATAAGCCAATCTATAATTTTGTAAAATCGCTTCTTTTTTCTTTGAATCAAAAGACTTCCATTCAGTCGAACTAAATTCAATTTCACAGTCATGTGTCGCCTGAATCCCGGTATTTCCATTAGATTCAAATTGTTCTATCAAAAGGGTAATTCGCTCTGCTTTATTTGATTTCTCGTTATAATAACAATCAAATAGCTGCTTAAAAATCCATTGAGTCCACTTGTAATACTCTGGTGAGGAGGTGCGCACCTCTCTTTGCCAATCATAACAAAAACCCAACTGATCCAATTGACCTCGGTAACGTTTGATATTCTCTTCTGTTGTAATAGCGGGATGCTGTCCTGTCTGAATCGCATATTGTTCAGCCGGAAGGCCAAAAGAATCATAACCCATAGGGTGAAGCACATTGAATCCCTGTAGTTTTTTATACCTAGCAAGCACATCTGAAGCTATATATCCCAATGGGTGACCAACGTGCAGACCCGCTCCCGATGGATAAGGAAACATGTCTAAAACATAGTACTTTTCTTTAGTTGATTCCTCAGAAACCTTGTAGCTATTGTTTGCTTTCCAAAATGAAATCCATTTCGACTCTATTTCCCTAAAGTTGTACTCCATATCTATTTTTAAGAATGTAAAGATAGTCAATGTGATTCATGATATAAAGATTGTTTCTTCAAAATAACATCAGCGTGTTTTTTGGCACAAAAGTTGCATTGTTTGATTTAAAATACAGAAATACACTTTCTTAGTTTTTAAATTTTAACACTTACTTTTTTATAATTCAATGTTTTTTAACACAGACGGCCCGGAGTTTTCCGGGCTTTTTGTTTGAATAATTTCAATAGAAAAAGAGTCCCACTCCCACGATTAAAAAGCTAGCATCTATCCAAACAAAATAATAATCCTTCTGTATCTTAGAATGGAGAAAGGTTAGCACGAGCAGATAGCTAAAGCCACATAACCAGGGCAATGCAGGTTCATTTTGTGCGATTATCAAATAACAAATACCGATCACAGATAGCAAACGCATTAACTTCAGCGAATTATTCGTGCCAATCATTTGAGGAATCGTTTTCATTTCCTTTGGGTCATAATCGATATCTTTCATATCTGAAGGAATAAGAATAGCAAACAAGAGTATCAGGCCTTCCACGGGGTAAACAACGCTATTAAAGAGCATGTAAGGCATGATGTGAAGTAAAAAATACCAAATCCCCAACACTAAGAAAATTTTGATGTACGGGATTTCTCGAAGACTATACCTACGCAGTCTATAGACGTAAAGAATACTTATAAGCAAACATACAGCACATAATAAATGAATTAAATAATTCTGTGCAAAATAGCTCAAATAGAGATATATCGTTAAAAAAAGAGAAACGATGGACAGCGAAGCAATAGAGACCTTATTTGCTACTAACCATTTTAAAACTACATCCGGCAGATCACCTCTTTTAAGCTTCCATAAACGGTGGAAATTATAGATACTTAAAATACCAAAAGCAAACATCAGTGCATAATAAGCTGTATATAAATTTCCTTTATATAGTCCGAGGACATAAACAAAACTAAAAATTGCCAAGTGAAGGTGAGAACGAATTGCGTATTCCATTGCCTTTCTCATTTGTGACTAATTACGTTGAATTTATTAAAGGAATAATACTTTGCGTTTCTTCATATAAAGTTAGTCATCTTTAAAGTAAAAAGATCAAAACTGAGGCAAATCATGAAGTTCAAAAAGAGAATTTAATTACTACATTTATCCTGAAGTTCAATCAAAGATTTCGATAATGCCAAACCTCTCTGTAGTCATCATTACCTTCAATGAAGAAAAAAACATCTCAAGGTGTTTGGATTCCATTGAATCAATTGCTGATGATATTGTTGTTGTGGACTCCTTTTCAACAGACAAAACAGAACACATTTGTTCGCAATTCAATGTCCGTTTTATACAGCATAAATTCGAAGGGCACATCGAACAAAAAAACTGGGCTTTACAACAGGCAAAATATCCACATGTTCTATCGCTAGATGCTGATGAAGCATTGGACGAGTCGCTTAAATTACTTGTACGTAAAATAAAAGAGAACTGGACTGCCGATGGCTATTCTATGAACAGACTTACAAATTATTGCGGTCAATGGATTAAACATTGCGGTTGGTATCCAGATAAAAAACTTCGTTTATGGGATTCACGACTTGGCGCTTGGGGAGGGACTAATCCCCATGACAAAGTTATAATGAACGAAGGATCTAAAATAGCTCACCTTGACCACAACATTCTTCATTATTCATTTTACACGATAGAACAACATTTAAAACAAATTGACTTTTTCACCGATATTAGTGCGAAAGCAGCTTTTAACAAAGGAGAAACAAGCTCAGGTTTTAAAATCATCTATAAATCAGGCTTTAAATTTTTTAGAGATTATATTCTAAAACTAGGCTTTCTTGACGGCTACTACGGCTTTGTTGTTTGTAAAAACTCCGCTTTTGCAAAGAAAATGAAATATAGAAAACTTCAAGAGTTAAATAACTCTAAATCCTGAATGGTTTAAAAGGAAGACAACTAGGCTATTTGATCGTAACACTTTTCCAAATCGCTTCAATCTCTCTTAAGGAATGCGTCCAACTTGTTGTAGATGGAGCATCTACATAACCCGAGACACATAATAACTTATTTGTTTTGGGGTGGACAAAATGAAAGGACCAAAAAGCTCCCCCTGTTGTATGAATAGCTTTTCCTTTAAATACAAACATACCCCGCATTTCTACACCTGAAATACTACCATCAAAATTGATGTTATTCGTGGATTCTGGATAAACCAAATCTGTGTACTGCGTCCCCATATATAAGCGAGATGTTTCGTGAGGAACATTGTATTTCAGCATCGTATCTCTTGCCTTGAGTAAGTTTTCCAGGGTCATTTGAGAGGAGTCAATATAAGGATACTGATAAATCATAACTCCCGAATAGATCGCACCCACATCTTGCTGGCCGCTTCCAATAAACTCTATAGGCCTTGATGCGTTCGGAAGCTTAACCCGGTAAAAATTAGGTTGGGTGGCCACTATATTTGCACCATCAGGAAGTTCGATATGGATCCCAAAGTTTTCCGCAATCTTATCATTGACATAGGGACTCTGTTTTTCTCTAAAATATTTTCGAATTCGATTCCACTCAGCTTGATCAAATGAATTGTGCACCTCTTGCAATCCATCTCTGCAGGTATTGTAAAGCTGTTCAATGTCTTTTGCCGTGATTTCAACGACGAGCTGACGGTTTGCCCAGACATCTCTCCTTGAGACGATTGAAGCGTTTAAATCTCCGTGCGCTTTGTCTAAAGTCAAAAAAAGAACATTTCGATGTCTCTTAATAGCACCCTCAAACGTTTTTGCATTTCTGTGTACCAATTCAAATGTCGGAACATCAGGCCAATAGGGCATAATAAACTGAGTCAATGCTGTATCGAGCTCATTCTTTAATGGTGCTTGCCAAATCGCATCATCACAGACCACCAAAATTTCTCCAACCTTACCGGTAACATTGAGGCCTGCAAGATTCTTTTCATCGCACCCAGACAGTCCAAGACAAATCAATAAACTAAAAAAAATTAGGGCTTTCATATTATCGGATTCGAATTTTTTGTCCGATTGATATCCGATTGATATTCACGCGAGGATTCAGCCTCTTGAGCCTAGACTGAGAAAGTCTATGTTTTTCAGCAATATGGCCAAAGGTATCTCCACTTCTCACAGTATAATATTTCCGTGATGTTGGGCTTACTGTTGGTTTTGGCTTTGGCTTTGGCGCTGTTATTTTTCTCTCCGTTTCTATTCGTAAATGCTGACCGATATAAATATTAGATGTTTTCAATCCATTCCAATTCATTATTTCATCTGAACCCACACCATAATAGGCAGCTACTGATTTCAGTACGTCTCCAGATTGGACCTTGTGGTAATAGATGTTTAATGTTTTTTGAATTGTATCTCCCGAAGAGGAGTCCTGCACAAAAACCTGTTTTACCTGAACTTCGTCCGTTCCAAATATAGAATGTTCTAAAGCCATTAATGAATCCTCTAGACCTGCGATCAAACTTATCTTTTTAAAGGGTCCTGTGAGACAATAGGGAGGATCTGCCTTGGGGATGTATGACGATTTATATATTGGATTGAGCTCCTTTATTTCCTCTAGTGGCCAATCGATCACCTTTGAAATAGTGCCCATATGAATAGAAGACTTAAAACATAAAGTGTCCGTTTCAATATTGTGCAAATTAAATTTTACTGGGAAAATATTGTGCTCTTTGTGATAGGTCATTAAATAAGCTGCGGCTATAAAATTCGGCACATACCCCCTTGTCTCTTGCGGAAGGTATGGCCTGACCTCCCAATACGTTTTTTTATTTCCTGATCTTCTAATTGCTTTATTGACATTTCCTGGTCCAGCATTATAGGCTGCAAGCGCTAAATTCCAATCTCCATATATACCAAATAACTTTTTTAGATATCTACATGCAGCGTCCGTCGCTTTTTCAGGATCCATCCTTTCATCTACATATGAATTTTCTTTTAGCCCAAAATAAAGCCCTGTTCGATACATGAACTGCCACAATCCCAAAGCGCCAACACGCGACTTAACATTGGGCCTTAAACCACTCTCAATAACGGAAAGGTATTTTAGCTCAATAGGCAAGCCATATGCAGAGAGCTTAGACTCAAACATATCAAAGAACAATGGGGAACGTCCCAATACCACTTTAATAAAACCGCGTCTTTTTTGAAGGAAATACTTTATTGTACTTAAAGTGCTTGGATTACAATCTAAATGAAAAGGACTGATTTCATTCATCTCATCTAATCTTTTGCAATAAACATCATCAGAATACACGGGAAGGTCTGTGGGTAGGTAATCAAGCGCCTGTCTTATGGAATCAACATTTTCTGCTGCCTCATATTCTAAATAAAAGGCATTCAAGCTTTGTTCAACCGTATTGAGAAATGGATCTTTATGTAATGAGTCGCCTATTTTAGGAGTGTTCGTTGGTTGTGAAAATCCTGAGAAAACGATCGCTAGAAAATAGATAAATACCCTTTTGTTCATTATGTAAAATATTTCTTGATTGCCTCTGAATAATAAATAAGCTTTTCCTCTTCGTTACACGCCGACATGAGTTGTAGTCCAAATGGCATGCCATTAGTGTGCTCCCCAAAAGGAATACTTATTGCAGGATGACCCGTAATATTTGCATGAACTGTAAATATGTCTTGAAGATACAATTGAACGGGATCTGAAATAGAACCGAGCTCAAAAGCAGTCGAAGCTGTTGTTGGCGTCAGTAAAACATCTACCTTTTCCAATATATCGTTCGTAGCCTCTCTTGCCAAACGCCGAACTTTTTGTGCTTTGGTGTAATAGGCATCATAGTAACCGTGAGAGAGAACGAATGTTCCCGTCATTATTCTTCTTTTAACCTCTTCACCAAAACCCTCAGAACGTGAGTTTTTGTATGTTTCCTCAACACCTTTTGAATCATCACTTCTGAATCCATAGTGTACCCCATCAAAACGAGATAAATTAGAGGAAGCCTCAGCTGTAGATAAAACATAATAAGTCGGCACTAAATGGTCAAGGTATGGAAAACTAAAATCCTGAACCTCTATATTCTGGTTTATTAAAGCTGCTTTTAAAAGATTTACTTTTTCTTTTATCTCAACATCAAGGCCATCATGATTCATATATTCAGTCAGGAATCCAACACGCAATGGCCTACTTTCATCATAAGTCAAAGGTTCTTCAATTAGAGAGGTAGAATCCATCGGGTCTTTTCCTTGCGTTAAATCGAAAATCAGCTTAATATCGCTTAATTCATTGGCGAAAATTCCAATTTGGTCAAACGATGACCCATAAGCTATTAAACCATAACGGCTCAACCTACCATAGGAAGGTTTCAATCCAAAAGTATTGGTCCAAGACGCAGGCTGTCGCACAGAACCTCCAGTATCACTGCCCAATGAGACCGTACACATTCCAGCTGAAACAGCAACGGCCGAACCACCGGAAGAACCACCGGGTACAAATTTTGGATTTATGTTGTTTTTTACCGGGCCATAAAAAGAAGTTTCACTTGCACTACCCATTGCAAATTCATCACAATTCAGCCTCCCGATAACTATTGCATCTTCATCTAAGAGCTTTTGTAAAACTGTAGCTGTATATAATGACTCGAAATTATTTAAGATTTTAGAGGCGGCAGATACCTTGTGGCCTTTATAGCAGATGTTGTCTTTTATACCGAGTATCACACCGGCTAGTTTTCCTGCTGTTCCATTTTTGATTTTATCATCAATTTTCAAAGCGGCAGCACGAGCAGAATCTGAAAAGACTTCTACAAATGCATTAAGATCATTAAAAGCAGCTATTTTATCAAGGCTTTCTTCAACTATAGACGCCGCTGAAGTACCAGATTGAATAGCCTGTTTTATATCGGCAATCGTATTAAACATGAAAACTTACTTTGACTCTTTTTCGTCTTCTGATTCACCTTCAGCAGAAGCTTGATCTCCTTTTGAAGCGTTTTTAAATTCGTTGACTCCTTTACCGAGTCCTTTCATTAATTCAGGGATTTTTTTTCCACCAAAAAACAATACAACGATTACCAAAACGATAATTAAAATTTGTGGACCACCTACAGCACCTAGATAAAACATATACATTAACTTTTAATTACAAACAAATGTAGTGAATAAAACGCAGCCTTATACACTTAAAACAAGACCAGGTTTAAAGCTTTCGAGCAACCTCAACTTCTTCATAAGCCTCGACGATATCGCCGACCTCAATGTCGTTGTACTTGTCAATATTCAAACCACATTCATAGTTGTTCTTGACTTCTTTAACGTCGTCTTTGAAGCGTTTAAGAGAACCGAGTTCTCCAGAGTGAACAACAATTCCATCACGAATAATACGGATATTAGAATTACGTTTTATAGTTCCCTCTTGTACAAAACAACCTGCAATCGTACCGACTTTTGTGATATCAAACGTCTCCCTAATTTCAGCTGAACCAATGACTTTTTCTTCAATGTCTGGAGAAAGCATGCCTTCCATCGCTGCCTTAATTTCTTCAATTGCTTTATAGATGATAGAGTAAAGTCTAATGTCAATTTGCTCGTTTTCTGCAAGTTTTCTGGCACCAATTGTTGGCCTTACCTGGAAACCAAGTATAATCGCGTCAGAAGCTGATGCTAAATTGACGTCTGCCTCGGATATGGCACCCACACCTTTATGGATAATGTTTACTTGTATCTCTTGCGTCGATAAATTCAATAATGCATCTGAAAGTGCCTCGATAGATCCATCAACATCACCCTTGATAATAAGATTCAACTCTTTAAAGTCTCCAATTGCTAGTCGTCTTCCGATTTCATCTAAGGTAATATGCTTGGTAGTTCGAAGACCTTGTTCACGGTATAACTGCTCTCTTTTAGTTGCAATAGACTTGGCTTCTTTTTCATCGAGCATAACGTTGAAATTATCTCCCGCACTTGGTGCACCGTTAATTCCTAAAACAGAAATCGCTTGAGATGGGCCAGCGACCTTCATCGCTGTTCCTTTTTCATCGTGCATTGCTCGAACACGACCATGATGTCTTCCAACGAGTAACACATCACCAATCTTCAAGGTTCCAGCTTGGACTAACATATTGGTAATATATCCTTTTCCTTTATCTAAAGATGCCTCAATGACTGTTCCTAAAGCTGGTTTTTCCGGATTGGCTTTCAAATTAAGCATCTCGGCTTCAAGTAATACCTTTTCGAGTAGTTCGTCGATATTTAAATTCTGCTTAGCAGAAATTTCTTGACATTGGTAGGTTCCTCCCCAATCTTCAACTAAAATATTCATAGCTGAAAGTTGTTCCCGTATCTTATCGGGACTCGCTCCTGGTTTGTCAATCTTATTAATTGCAAAAATCATTGGAACACCGGCAGCCTGCGCATGGGAAATTGCTTCTTTCGTTTGTGGCATTACGTCGTCATCAGCAGCAACAATAATAATGGCAACGTCAGTAACCTGAGCACCCCTCGCACGCATGGCAGTAAAGGCCTCGTGACCTGGTGTATCTAGGAAAGTCATTTTCCGACCATCTTTCAGCACTAAAGAATAAGCACCGATATGCTGTGTAATTCCTCCTGCTTCGCCTTCTGTAACATTCGCATCACGAATTCTATCCAATAGAGACGTCTTACCATGGTCAACATGACCCATCACTGTGATAATCGGTGGTCGGTCTAAAAGGTCTTCTTCACTATCCTCAACAGTAGGAATCGACTCTTGAACCTCAGCACTCACAAATTGAGTTTCATAACCAAATTCATCTGCTACAATTTGAATTGTTTCGGCATCCAACCTCTGGTTGATTGATGCAAAAATCCCCAACGACATACAAACAGAAATAACCTGAGTAGGCTGAATGTTCATCATTACGGCAAGCTCAGAGACAGTTACGAATTCAGTAAGCTTTAATATTTTTTCTTGAAGCTCAGCTGCCTCCATTTCTTCTTGACGACGCTGTGCAACACTTTCTCTTTTTTGTCTTCTGTTCTTTGATGCTTTCGATTTTCCTCCTTTATTAGAAAGTCTAGCGAGCGTATCTTTAATTTCTTTCTGAATATCTTTTTCAGTGATTTCAGCTTTTGGAGGCCTGTTTGATTGGAATTTAGAGTTTCCACCTTTTGCTCCAGGCGAAGGTGTTTCAACTTTCTTAATTCTTTTCCTTTTCCTTTTATTGGCATTATCTGCCCTTGAATTACTTGAACTTCTTGGCTTTTCAACCGGCAATTCAATTTTACCTAAAACTGTAGGACCAGTTATCTTTTTTCGTTCTATTTTGATGGTCTCGATCTCACCTTTTTTAGAAGGTGCTGGTTCCTCTTTCTTTACAGGTTCTTCTTTTTTAGAAGGTGTTGGTTCCTCTTTCTTTACAGGTTCTTCTTTTTTAGCGTCGTCGGTTTTTGGAGTTTCTTCCTTCTCAACATTCGCTTTCGGAGCAACGACTTTCTTTTCTTCAGCTTTTTTCTTAGGCTTCAATGCGTTTAAGTCAATATTACCCACCACCTTTAGTCCTGCCTCAGGTTTAACAGGAGCCTCTTCCTCTGCAACCTTGCGCTTAATTTCCTCAACATTGAGATGCGGCTCTTCTTTAACTACTGGAGCTTCCTCTTTCTTCGTATCTTCAATAGATAGAGATTCTCTTTTTTCTCGGTTG